>Ga0214919_10008431_pt1 | contig 13573 bp, 12 predicted proteins | sample LL1503_MetaG_FD_177994 | JGI IMG/M metagenome (GOLD analysis project Ga0214919, IMG submission 177994) | Freshwater microbial communities from Lake Lanier, Atlanta, Georgia, United States - LL-1503 | ecosystem: Environmental > Aquatic > Freshwater > Lake | place: USA: Georgia | collected...
ATGGGTGCCAGTGGTGCCGTGGAGATTGTGTACCGTCGCGACCTCCAAGCGGCCGACGACACCGACGCTCGCCGAGCCGAGTTGATTGACGAGTACACCGAGCGTTACGTCAACCCCTACCTGGCTGCTGAGCGTGGTTTTGTGGACGACGTGATTGATCCCGCGGAGACCCGCCGCGTCATTGTTCGTGCCATCGACGTACTGCGCTCGAAGCGTGAGGATCTGCCGAAGCGCAAGCACGGAAACGTCCCACTGTGACCTTCGGTCTGCGGCCCCGTCCGAAAGCCTGCCCCGAAGAGGTGGCCGCGATCACGGCAATTGCGCAGGCCTTGCTCACACCGACCGTCGTCGAAGTGGTTCGAGATGAGACACCCACGTATCGATTTAGCGGCCGTTGGTTTAACTCCGGTCACCGCCGGTAGCACTTAGTTCCTCGTTTTGTAGTGCCCGCCCGCTACGGTCAGGGCAGCGATGCCTCGTCATTCGGTTAAGGAGTTGTCACATGCCAATCCGCAACAACGAGATCTATGTCAATGGTCACGCCATCGCAAAGCCCACTTCTCTGTTGGAGACGTTTGAGACGATGCGTGCCGAACACGGCATGGCGTGGATTGGTCTTTATAAGCCATACGACGAAGAATTGGCCACGGTCGCCGATGAGTTCCATCTGCACAAGTTGGCGGTGGAGGATGCCCGTACTGCCCACCAACGACCTAAGTGCGACACCTACGGCAACATTCTGTTCACCGTACTTCGGCCAGCTCGTTACGACCAAAAATCCGAGGCGGTCACCCTTGGCGAGATTCATATCTTTACTGGACCCGATTTTGTTATCACGGTACGGCACGCGGAGTCCCCGGACTTAGGCAAAGTCCGCAAGAAACTCGAAAACAGTCCAGCCCTTTTGGCTATGGGCCCACTCGTCGTTCTGCATGCCGTCGCCAGCCAGGTGATTGATGAATATACCGAAGTGCTCGATGATATCCAGACAGACCTCGACGAGATTGAGACGCAACTCTTTGACGGTCGCAGCCGACCGACCCAGAGAATTTTCAAATTGACTCGCGAAGTTATTGCGATGCAACGAGCTGTCGGCCCCCTCGATGAGGTCTTTCTGAAGGTCGTCAATTGGGCTACTGATCACAAGGTTGAAGATGAAACTATTCGCATGCTCAATGACCTCCGTGACCACACGCACAAGATTGTCGAAACGGTTGATGGCTTCCGGTCAATCTTGCAAAATGCGCTTTCGGTTAATCTCGCCCTAATTGCCCAGCGGCAGAACGATGAGATGGCCAAGCAGGCGCAAGACGTACAAAAGATTTCGGCGTGGGGTGCCATCTTCTTCGTGCCGACGGTTATCGGTGCCATCTACGGAATGAACTTCCATGGCATGCCTGAGCTGAGTTGGCAGTACGGCTACCCACTGTCACTTTTGGCGATGGTGGTGATTTGTGGCGGCCTCTACGTGTTCTTCAAGAAGCGCAAGTGGCTCTAAGCCTTAACTAGCTCCAGCATGTCGCTCATGATCTGACTGAGTGAGTAGTCCTTAGGTGAATAAACCCGAATAACCCCTTCGCGCAACAACACCTCTTCGTCGGCCTTGGGAATAATGCCACCTACGACAACTTGGGCCTCGACGCCCGCGTCACGGAGACCCTGAACCACGCGAGGCACGAGGGACATGTGCGATCCCGACAGAATCGAGATACCGACAATGTCGACGTCTTCGTCGCGAGCGGCGGCCACAATTTCTTCGGGGGAGAGGCGGATGCCCTGGTAGACGACTTCAAAACCGGCGTCGCGAGCGGCCACGGCCACCTGCTCGGCACCGTTGGAGTGTCCGTCGAGACCGGGCTTGGCCACCAAAATCTTGGGCGGCGTGCCCCGCTTGGCAGCGAGGGCCTTGGAGCGCTCCACGAGTGCGGTGAACTCCTTGCTTCGAGTCGCCACCCCGGCGCGTACGCCAGTGGGGGCACGGTACTCACCGTAAACGGCACGCAGGCAGTTGGCCCACTCCCCGGTGGTGCCGCCCGCTTTCGCGAGGGCAATGGTCGGGGGCATGATGTTGTCGGCCTCGTCTGAAGACTGCGCGACGCGTGAAAGTTCTTCGAGTGCCTTAGTCACGGCAGCTTCGTCACGCCCGGCTCTCCACGCTTGCACGGTGGCAATCGTTTCTGCTTCGACCTTGGGGTCGACCTTCATGATGGCCTCGAGTGAGTCTCCGGCGGTGAGAGGTGATTCGCTGGTCTCGACGTATTTGTTAACGCCCACCACAACCTGCTCACCGGTTTCGATGCGAGAAACTCGCTCGGCCTGACTCGCCACTAAGCGGGCCTTTAGTTCATCGATGCAGTTAAACGCGCCGCCGAGGGCGAGTACCTCATCAAGTTCGTCCTGCGCGGCGTGAATTAGTTCGTTGGTCTTGTTGCTCATGACGAGTGAGCCGTCGAAAATGTCGGGGTACTCCAGGAGGTCAGTCTCAAAGGCGAGCACCTGCTGCATGCGCAGGCTCCACTGCTGATCCCAGGGCCGGGGCAGGCCCAATGCTTCGTTCCAGGCGGGGAGTTGAACGGCCCGGGCGCGAGCGTCGGCCGACATGGTGACACCCAACATCTCGATCACGATGCGCTGAATGTTGTTCTCGGGCTGCTGCTCGGTCAGACCCAACGAGTTGACCTGCACGCCGTAGCGGAAACGTCGCATCGCAGGGTCGGTGACGCCGTAACGGTCACGGCAGATGCGGTCCCACATCTCGGTGAAGGCGCGCATCTTGGCGATTTCCTCGACGAAGCGAATACCGGCGTTAACGAAGAATGAAATACGGCCCACTACTTCTGGGAGCTGGTTGGGTGAGATCTTGCCGGAGTCACGGACGCCATCGAGAATGTCAATGGCGGTGGCAAGGGCGTAAGCAATTTCCTGCACGGGGGTGGCGCCGGCCTCTTGGAGGTGGTAGCTGCAGACGTTGATGGGATTCCACTTGGGAACGTTGTTGATGCCGTAGGCAATCATGTCCACGATGAGACGCTTCGACGCTTGTGGGGGGAAGATGAACGTCCCGCGCGAGAGGTACTCCTTGACAATGTCGTTCTGCGTGGTGCCCGACAACTGGGTGAATGGCACATTCTGCTCGTCGGCGTAGGCCAAGTAGAGACCCCACAGCCAGGCGGCCGTGGCGTTAATGGTCATCGAGGTATTCATCTCGCCGACAGGAATCTGATTCAGGAGTTCGCGCATATGACCGAGGTGGGCCACCGGAACTCCGACCTTGCCAACTTCGCCAGCGGCCGCGGAGGCGTCAGGGTCGTAGCCCGTCTGCGTAGGGAGGTCGAAGGCAATCGAGAGCCCGGTTTGGCCCTTGGAAAGATTGGTGCGGTACAGCTCGTTGGACTTGGCGGCAGTGGAGTGACCGGAGTAAGTCCGCATCACCCAAGGCTTCGATCGTTCGGCCATCTCAAACTCCTTTATCTGTCGTTCGTCAGAGGCTGAAGAACGACCTACTTGCGATAGTCAAAAAAGCCAGTGCCCGACTTGCGTCCGAGCTGGCCGGCTACCACCATGCGCTTCAGCAGAGGTGCTGGGGCGTAGTTGGCGTCAGCAAATTCGAGGTACAGGGCCTCGAGGATGGCCAATGAGGTGTCCAGACCGACGAGGTCCAAGAGCGCGAATGGTCCCATGGGGAAGCCGCAGCCGCCCTTCATGGCGATGTCGATACCTTCCTTGGAAGCGACACCCGACTCGAAGAGCTTGATGGCGTTGTTCAAGTAGGGGAAGAGGAGGGCATTGACGATGAAGCCGGCCTGGTCCTTCACGCGAACGGGGTCCTTGCCACAAGCGGCCGCGAACTCGGTCACGGCCGCGAGTGTCTCGTCGCTGGCCGTAATCGGGGCCACAATCTCGACGAGGCTCATTGCGGTGGCGGGGTTGAAGAAGTGCACGCCACAGACGTTCTCGGGACGTGAGGTCTGCATGGCCATTTCGATGACGGGCAACGTGGAGGTGTTGGTCGCAATGATGGCGCCACTCTGGACGATGCCGTCTAGCTCGTTGAAGAGGGCCTTCTTAGTTGCGAGGTCTTCGACGATTGACTCAATCACGAGGTCGCAGTCAGCGAGGTCCATGAGGCTGGTCGTCGCCGAGACGCGGGCGCGCAGGGCGTCGGCATCTTCCTGGCTCTTCTTGCCGCGCTCCACCTGCTTGGCTAACGACTTCTCGAGACCAGCAATCATGCCGTCCGCAGTGGCCTGCGAGCGACTCCGAAGAATCACGGTGCACCCAGCGCCGGCAGCAACTTCTGCGATGCCGCTGCCCATGATGCCCGATCCAATAACGCCAACTTTGTTAATAGTCATGCCCAAACTCTATCGGCGTCCGGTGGTGGCGAAATTTGTCGGAGCGGGCAAACTAGAGGGGTGACTATTCATTCTCCCGACTTCCTCGCCGCCGGCTCCGAGTTCCCACTCGCCGAGTGTTTGGTGGCCCAACTGCCCACCGAGGCCGACGTGGTCATCCTCCCGCTGGCCGCGGTTTTCACGGGGGCGACTGAGGCGGCCATTGCCGTGGCCGAACTCCTGGGCGTCACGGATTTTCGCGTCGAGGCCCTCCTCGTTACTAATAAAGAGTCAGCCAATAATGAGCACTTCGCCCAGCGGATCCGTGAGGCCGATGCCGTCATCGTGACGGACGGATCGCCACTACACCTGCGTAGCACGTTGCGCGAAACGGCTGTGGAGAAGGCTCTACGAGACGCCTCGCTGGTGGTGGGGATGGGGTCAGTGGCCACAGTTTTCGGCGATCCCATGATTGACCCTCGGGGCGGCGCCCCGACAACGGGCATGGGTCTCTTTACAGACGCGATTGTGACCATAGACGGACCCACGCTGGAACGAACGCGTGAACTATTGACCGACGACGTGGAGTTATTCGTGGTCGAGCCGAAGATGGGTATCTATCGCCACTCGGGCGAATGGTACGTCTCTAGCGCTCAGTAATGGTGACCGACTGAATCGTCACGACTTCACTCGGACGGCCTGAACCTGAACCGAGATCGTTGATGGTCTGCACCACATCGAGACCGCTGATGACCTTGCCAAAGAGGCTGTAGAGCGGAGGCAGGCGCATGCCGTCGGGACCGGAGATCACGAAGAACTGCGAGCCGTTGGTGTTGGGGCCAGCATTAGCCATGGCTAAGGAGCCCAACTCGTAACGACCGGGCTTAGGTAGCTCGTCTTCAAAGCGGTAGCCGGGACCACCGGTGCCGGTGCCGGTGGGGTCGCCACCCTGCAGAACGAAACCGGGAATGACGCGGTGGAAGATGATGCCGTCGAAGTAGTGCCAACGGGCCAGGAATACAAAGTTGTTCACCGTGACGGGTGCGGCCAAGGGGTCGAGCAAGATTTCGAGGGTGCCCTTGTCGGTCACCATGGTGGCTTCGTAGGTCTTCGCGGAATCGATAATCATCGGTGGCACGCTCGGAAAGCTCTGACGCTTTTCGCTGCTGCCGTCGGCGTTGGGAATGAGTTCTGACATGAAAGCTCCTAGTTGGTACGAATGGTTATAGAGAGAATGCGGTGTGTGACGAGTGGTGGAACGCCGTTGCTCGCGGGATCGGCGTTGCCGGCCGCGTCCAACTTCACAATTGTGCCTTGGCCCGTCGTTACTTGACCGAAGCGGGAGTAACGGTTTTGGAGCCCCTCACCGGAACGGCCAGTCACGATGAAGAACTGCGAGCCGTTGGTGTTAGGCCCCGAATTCGCCATAGCCACTGAGTAGAGCGGGTACGGGCCCGTCGGTAGTTCGTCGGCGAGGAAGTAGCCCGGGCCACCGGAACCTGTCCCAGTGGGGTCACCGGTCTGGACCATAAAGCCGGGAATGGCACGGTGGAAGATGATGCAGTTGAAGTACTCGTGATTCGCCAGGTAGACGAAGTTGTTGATCGTCTTCGGTGCATTGACGGCGTCCAGCAAGATGCTGAAGCTTCCAGCCGTGGTCACGACATCAGCGAAGTACTTCTTCGACGTCTTAATGGTCATCGCCGGAGCGCTGGCCCAGTGGAGGTTGTTGGCTCGTGCCGACGTACTAGACGGACAGCCGGCCAGACGAGCAAGAGCGTCGGCCTGGATCTGACTGACGGCCGCTGGGGCGGACGTTGTGGAAACCGGGGTCGTGGTCGTGGTGGTGGTGGAGCTGGTGGCGACGGTGGACGTCGTGATGAGGGGGGTCGAGAGGTTGCTCTGGATCAACAGTAGGGAACCAACCACGGCGACGGCTACTGCGACCGAGACGCCGATGCGGCGAAATAAACGCTGACGCTTGGCCTGTCGGCGCTCTTGTTCGACTTTCAGTCGACGGGCTTCTTTATGGCGGGCACGCTTGGGATTTGGCACGAGCGCAATCCTACCCGCGAGCTTGATTTGAGAGCCGGAGCGCGACCGGTAGTTTTAGAACATGGCTTTAGTGGTCCAAAAGTATGGCGGCACCAGCGTGGGGGATGCGGAACGCATCCGCGCCGTCGCTGAACATGTCGCTCGGACCGTCCGTGGTGGCGACCAGGTTGTGGTGGTCGTTTCGGCCATGGGCAAGTCCACTGATGATCTCCTACGGCTCGCTGACGAGGTCTCGTCGGTCAAGCCGAAGCGCGAACTCGACATGCTGCTCACCGCCGGTGAACGTATTTCTATGTCGCTGGTCTCGATGGCGCTCGCCGGGCAGGGTCTAAAGACGGCCTCGTTTACTGGTTCGCAGGCCGGCATCATTACCGACACCGATCACACCCGCGCCAAGATTCTCGAAATTCGCCCCGACCGTATTGAAGAGGCGCTACGCGATGGCTACACCCCCGTGGTCGCTGGGTTCCAAGGCGTCTCCACCGATCGCGATATCACCACCCTCGGCCGCGGAGGATCTGACGTCACGGCCGTAGCGCTAGCCGCGGCTTTGAAGGCCGACGTCTGTGAGATCTACACCGACGTCACGGGCGTCTACAGCGCCGATCCTCGCGTGGTGCCCAACGCTCGCCGACTCGCCAAGATTTCGTTCGACGAAATGATGGAGATGGCCGCTACCGGCGGCCGTGTTTTGATGTTGCGCTCCGTAGAGTTTGCCCGCCGTCACGGTGTGCCCCTCCACGTGCGTTCAAGTTTTACCTGGGAGCCCGGCACCTGGGTCGTTGAGGAGGAATTATCCATGGAAGAAGCAGTCGTCTCGGCCGTAACCGATGACACATCAGAAGCCAAGATCACCGTGGCCAATGTGCCCGACCGTCCCGGATTGGCCGCCCGCCTGTTCCGCGAGCTCGCGGATAAGGGCATCAATCTCGACATGATTGTCCAGAACACCTCTGAACACGGCACGACCGACATCTCCTTCACGGTGGAAAAGGGCGATGCCGAAGCGGCGCGCCTCGCGTGCGAAGGTGTTCGTGAAGCCCTGGAGATTGGGGAAATCACCGCCGATCTCGGTATCGGTCGGGTCACTCTGGTCGGTGCCGGTATGAAGTCGAACGCCGGAATCACGGCCAAGATGTTTGAGACGTTGGCTTCACACGACATCAACATTGAGATGATTTCAACCTCATCTATTCGAATCTCGACGATTATCCGTGGCGATCGTGTTGTTGAAGCGGTGCGCGCTCTCCACACCGCCTTTGGCCTAGACGCCTAATTCTCTAGGCTGTAGCTATGCGTATTGGCATTGTTGGAGCAACTGGTCAAGTCGGGTCCGTTATGCGGACCCTCCTCATTGAGCGCAACGTCCCCGTGGAAACCATTCGGTTTTTTGCGTCGGCACGTTCAGCTGGCTCCACTATTGAGTGGCGCGGGCAATCCATCGTTGTTGAAGACGTCGCCACCGCCGATCTCTCCGGTCTCGACGTGGTCCTGGGCGCCGCTGGCGCTACGGCCTCTAAGGACTTTGCCCCCCGCTTTGCCGCCACCGGCGCCATCGTCGTAGACAACTCATCGGCCTGGCGCATGGACGACGACTGTCCACTCGTGGTGCCGGAAGTAAACGCGCACGAACTCGACCACATCACCAAAGGCATCGTTGGTAATCCCAACTGCACCACCATGGTGGCCATGCCGGTCATGATGCCGTTGCACCTCGAAGCCGGTCTGCTCTCTATGACCATCTCGAGCTATCAGGCCGTTTCCGGAGCGGGACGTGACGGCGTTGACGAGTTGGCCAATCAGGTGGAAGCATCGATTGCGGCCGGTGACATTCGGAACCTGACCTTCGACGGGGCATCACTACCGACGGGTACGCCGAACAAGTTCCCCCGACCTATTGCGCACAACGTGATTCCCCTCGCCGGCCAACTGGTCGATGACGGCACGCTCGAGACTAATGAAGAACAGAAGTTTCGCGATGAGAGTCGCAAGATTATGAATATCCCGTCACTGCTCGTTTCGGCGACCTGTGTTCGCGTGCCAATCTTCACGGGTCACTCTTTGGCCATCACCGCATCCTTCGAGCGACCAATCTCTCCCGAGCGGGCCACCGAACTACTTCGTGACGCGGCCGGCGTGGTCTTGACCGATATCCCAACTCCTCTCCAAGTAGCCGGACAAGATCCCAGCTACGTGGGTCGTATCCGTCGGGCCGAGAGCGTGCCGAACGGATTGAGCCTCTTCATCGTTGGGGACAATCTCCGTAAGGGTGCCGCGCTCAACGCGGTCCAGATCGCCGAGGAGTTGGCGCGGCGCTAATTGTTGGATGGACTGACGCGACGACGAGCCAGGTTGACACAGTGGTCACCAAAGCGCTCGTAGAAGCGGGCCGTCATCGCTACTTCAACGGCTACCGGCACACTCATTGACCCACTCACGAGTTCGGCAGTGAGTGCCACGTGTAGTTCATCTATTTCGTCGTCGATATCTTCGATGTCGCTAGTGGCATCGATACGGTCGTCCAAGATGGCGTCCGTTGCGGCCCGCCAGATGGATGAGCAGACCTCACCCATGCGTTCCACGAGACCTCGACTGCGGGGACTCATTTCGGCACCTAAGCCACGGGCGGCTCGCCGAGCGATGTGTTCGGCGAGGTCGCCATTGCGTTCGATCTCGGGAAGGATGCGCAGCAGGGTGAGCAGTTCTTTGCGGTCTTCGAGGCTGGGGGACTCCGCCGCCATGAGCAGCGACTCCACGGAACGAATGAGGGATTTAACGAGGCGGTCAATCTCTTCGTCCTGCTGGACGATTTGCTTGGCCATCTCCCGATCACCAGATAGCAGCGCAACGGTGGCCCCGGTGATGGACTCACCGACGAGGGCAAAGACGCGCAACGTGGTCGCCCGCAACTCCTCAGAAACAACCGAAGCGGTCTCAGCGGGGACTTCGCCTCGAAAGAAGAGTGACCTATTCATAAGGGGAGATTACTTCTGTCCTAGGTGGTTCGTATTGTGGTTGTAGTTCTGAGCGATGGAGTTTTCATGATTGGCGCAATTGCCGCAGCGGTAGCTGGCTTCATTATTGGTTTTCTCATCTCCAACGTGCGGTCGAGTGCTCGCCAAGGTTCCCAGCGGGCTGAACTCGCCACTGTTACCGCCGAGCGAGATGCCGCCAGCGCTTCGTCCACCGCCGCCACCGCGCAGCTCGAACGGGAACGGCTGCAGCACGCCGAGGCCATGAAGAACATGCGGGACGCCTTTCAGGTCGCAGCCACCGAAGCTCTGGGCACCGTGGTGGCCCAGCAGAGTGAGCAGCAAGAGGCCGTGCTGAAGCAGCGGGAAGCAAAATTGGACGACCGATTACGGCCACTCTCCGATGCACTACTTCAGTATCGCGAGCAGGTCGAGAAGATGAACGTAGACCGCGCCACATCCTTCGAGTCATTATCTAAGACGACCTCGCGCCTGATGGAGTTGCAGGATCGGTCCATCAGCGAGACAGAGCGCCTCAACCGAATTCTGGGACGCGAGAAGGACCGCGGTAGTTGGGGTGAAAATCAGCTCGAGAATATTTTCCGCTTGTCGGGTATGGAGCCGTACATCGATTACATGACTCAGCTCACGGTGAGTCAGGACGCCAAGAATGTGCGCCCCGACGCCGTGGTTCGGCTTCCCGGACGCGGCAACTTTGCAATTGACTCCAAGGCGCCACTAGCTGACTACGACACGTACTTGGCCGCCGAGACACCCGAGCAGCAGGCCGAAGCTGCCAAGGTCTTTGCCGCCACGGTGAAGCGACACATTCAACAACTCACGTCCAAGTCGTACTACGACTACATAAAGCCTTCACCGGATTTTGTCGCGTGCTTTATTCCTAGCGACAACGTGCTCTCCACCGCGCTCAGTGGTGACCAGGACCTGTGGAACTTCGCCGTTCGCAGCAAAGTACTCCTCTGCGGCCCCTCGTCACTTATGGGCATGCTGTGGTCGGTGGCCTACGGCTGGCGCCAATCGCAATTGCAAGAAAACGCCCAAGAGATCATGGACCTCTCCGAAACGCTCCATCAGCGCATCAGTGTGGCCTACGGTCACTTTCACGAATTGAGCCGCTCACTGGGCACCACGGTGAAGAGTTACAACAAGTTGGTGGACTCAATGGAGTCACGACTACTTGTCACGATTCGCACCATGGAGACCAAGGGTGTGAAGAGTAAGGCCGACATCAAGGAAGTCGATGCCCTCGTGGAGTTGCCTCATGACCCCAATCCCGACAAATGGCCCGTTACTCCCGCCCTACCTCTCACCACCCTCGAGGCGGAAATTGTCGAACTTCCGCACGAGACCGAGTAGCGAACTGATTGCTGACTAGGTTCTCTCCGTGGCGAGCAGGGGTGAATTACGGAGAAGACGACACCTGCGTGTACTAGTAGTCGTCATTGTTGTGGCGACGGTGGGAACGTTCGCTCGTGACGTGATTCGCGCCGCCCACGACTCGCAATCTGCTCGAGCCTCTCGCAACACCACCTTTGGCACCTTGGCCCGCGACCTCATCGGCGATGGCGCGGCGCTGGACCACGACACTCTCGTCACTCTGCAGCGGGCGACCACGATGTCTCGTAGTGACTTCGTAGACGAGTGGAACCAGTTAGAAGTTCGCGCCCGTCAGGTGACGCTGGACGCGACCCGACTCCGAGTGCCCGCAGTTGATCGCCAGCTCAATGTTTTGCTGGCCGACGTGATGACGCAGCGTGTTTCAAGCTGGGAAGTCATCCGCCATTCCGTGACAGCCCCTCTCGGGATTGGCCCCACCCAGTCCTCATCAGTTTCGCTGACGAGCGCGCTGGCCACCATAACGGCGACTAACGCACAGTGGGGTTCCGCTCACGATCGCTTGCGTCGAGAGCCCGGTCACGTCCGACTGCCCGTTAGTGAATGGACCTTGCCAGCCAACGACGCAAGCGGTCTGATTGCCACGGCCGTCCAGCAGGTGAGGCTGCGGCCTTCGGCCACGGTCTCTATCAATGCCGTGTCCATTGACCCCCAGCCGCTGCCTTCGGATGCGGCTCAGTTAGTACTGCTCGCCCGTGAGCAAATTGCCGTTGGCGTATCCCTGCGCAATCTCTCCTCGACCGACACCACCGTTATGGTGCATATCGCGCTAGTTCCCGATCAAAAATCTGGTGTACCTGTTTCCAAGGCGATCACCGTTGTCCTGCCCAAACAGTCCAATGCCGCCGTTTTGTTTGATTCAGTCGCCATAAAGGCCTCGGAACGTGGAGTCTTTCGCATCTGGGTGACCGGCGCTAGGGCATATTCACCCGGATCGGCGAGTCGTTTCTACACATTCAAGGTGGCCTCGGCCGGTTGATTGGTAGACACGGTTTAACTAAACCTCTACGATAGGCATTGGCTATTTGTGCGAAAGAAGGCAACCGTGCCACAGACCATCACCGTTACCGATAATCGGACTGGTGAGTCTTACGAACTCCCCATCGAGAACGGGGGCATTGCCGCGAAGGATTTCGCTAAGGCGGTTCCCGGTGTTTGGTTCTACGACCCCGCATTCATGCAGACCGCCTCGGCGGAAAGCGCCATCACGTACCTCGACGGTGAGGCCGGCATCTTGCGTTACCGCGGTTATCCCATTGAGCAACTAGCCGAAAAGTCGACCTACCTCGAAGTGGCCTACTTGCTCCTACACGGTGAACTACCCAACCTGGAACAGGCCGAAGCGTGGAAGAAGGAAGTGACCTATCACACCTTCATTCACGAAAACGTACGTAAGCGTTTCCTCGAAGGATTCAACTACGACGCACACCCCATGGGCATGATGGTCTCCGCCGTCGCCGCGCTCTCGACGTACTACAAGGACGCGAAGGACATCGACAACCCGGAAATCTTGCATAAGCAGATTGTTCGCTTGATTGCCAAGATGCCGACACTGGCCGCCGCCGCTCACCGCTTCAGCGTGGGTATGCCATTCGTTTACCCTGACAACTCCCTGGGCTACGCCGAAAACTTCCTTTCCATGATGTGGAAGGTCGCCGAACCCCGTTACGAGCCCGACCCCGTTTTGGCCCGCGCGCTCGACGTGCTCTTTATTCTCCACGCCGATCATGAACAGAACTGTGGCACGACCGCGATGCGCGTCGTCGGTAGTGCGCACGCCGATCCCTATTCGGCCGCCGCCGCCGCCACGTCGGCTCTCTATGGTCCCCGCCACGGTGGTGCCAACGAGCAGGTCTTGCGTATGTTGAAAGACATCGGCTCAATCGAGAACGTGCCCGGCTTCATCGAAGAGGTCAAGGCCGGCAAGGGCAAGCTTCAGGGCTTTGGCCACCGTGTCTACAAGAACTTCGATCCCCGGGCCGAGATTATTAAGCGCACGGCCGACGACGTCTTCAAGGTGACGGGTAAGAACCCATTGCTCGACATAGCACTCAAGCTCGAAGAAGTCGCCCTACATGACGACTACTTCCGTTCGCGCAAGCTCTACCCCAACGTGGACTTCTACTCCGGCTTGATATATCAGGCCATGGGTTTCCCCATCGAGATGTTTACAGTGTTGTTTGCCATTCCCCGCATGTCGGGTTGGTTGGCTCACTACACCGAGCTGCTCGGACAAGACGCCAAGATTGCGCGACCCCGCCAGCTCTACACCGGCTCAGACAAGCGTGACTACGTCCCAATGGCTCAGCGCTAGTACGGCGAGTCGAGCGTAAGACACTCACGTATTGCGGCCGCAGTAGTTGTTCGGCCGAAGGCGCTTAGCTCTGGCGAGGTGTGACGATACGGGTAAGGCCCTCTTGCACCATTGAGACGCAGAGTTCGCCGGACCGATTGAAGAGGAAGCCGCGAGCGACTCCGCGAGCCCCGTGGGCAATGGGTGAGTCCATGTCGTAGAGCAACCACTCGTCAGCCTTCACCTGCCGGTGGAACCACATGCAGTGGTCCAAACTCGCACCCATAAAGGTGCCGTCGTCCCAGCGAATGTCGTGGGGACCCAAGATGGCGTCGAAGAGACTCATGTCACTGGCGTAGGTAACGACGCACGCGTGCAACAGTTGGTCGTCAGCCAACGTCCCGTCGGCCTTGATCCACACCTGCTTGGTGGGTTCGCGAGGCCGCGTTGGGCTCCAGGGGAGTTCGCCGATAAAACGTTGGTCAATGGGGTGTTGACGCTTG
>Ga0214919_10008433_pt1 | contig 13572 bp, 8 predicted proteins | sample LL1503_MetaG_FD_177994 | JGI IMG/M metagenome (GOLD analysis project Ga0214919, IMG submission 177994) | Freshwater microbial communities from Lake Lanier, Atlanta, Georgia, United States - LL-1503 | ecosystem: Environmental > Aquatic > Freshwater > Lake | place: USA: Georgia | collected 2015-03-15
TGACGTCAGTCTTTCGCTGCAGGATACGCGCGAGGTCGAGCTTCAGATCGCCGACCAGAATGCCATGCTCAGCGGCATGGAGTCGCGTGAATTCGTAGTGCTCGGACGACTGGAGGAGTGCCTTGCTCGGAATGCAGCCGACGTTGACGCAGGTGCCGCCGAGCGTTTTGTCCATCTCGACGCAGACGGTATTGAGGCCGAGTTGGGCCGCGCGGATGGCCGCGACATAGCCGCCTGGGCCTCCGCCGATGACGACAACATCGACGGGCTGGGGCGTTACGCTCACTGGACGGTAGGGGTAATTGGTGGTAGAACTGCAGTCTGGAATCTAACGGCGCCGCGAAGGTGGTTTCCCTCTGCGCGCCAGGACGGGGCAATGGGCAAGACGGCGGGTCGAGCGTGGCGTGGGCTTGGACTGGTGGCCGCATTGGCCGTCGCCTCGTTGCGCGCGCCGGGGCAGTCGCCAAGTACCCGGGTGGCCGGCTCGGCAATTTCTGTGGCCGGCGAAAAGGTGGTTGGGGCGCAGATTCGCGTCATTGGGTCGGCCGGCATGGCGGCCGTCACCACCGACGACGGCACCTTCGAACTGTTTGTGCTCAACGACACGCTCCCGCGTCTCGTAGTGCGCCGGATTGGGTTCAGGCCTGAAACATTGACGGTGCATCTCCCGCAACTGCCGTCGCCGGCGCTGGTGGTGCGGATGACGCGCGCTGTGCAAATGGTGCGACCGGTCGTCGTAAGCGCGTCCGGCGAGCAGAATACGGTGCTCGCGTCCATTCGCGAACGTGAACGCACCGGTGGGAACGGCTACTTCGCGTTTCGCGAACAATTCATGAAGACGAATCCGGCCTCGTTCAGCGACATTCTGCGCCGGATCCCGGGTGTGCACATTGCCCGCACGATGCGGGGGTTCACGGAGGTCCGTCTCCGCGAAAACAAGTGTGCGCCCATCTACTGGATTGACGGCCAGCCTCTGCTTGGCATTCCCTTCGATCCGGATATGATACCGCCGCATACGGTCGAGGCGGTTGAGGTCTACTCGAGCGCCTCGCTCGTGCCGCCGCGCTTCCAGGGCCCGCCGTACGCCCAGGGCTGCGGCGCAATTGTCATCTGGACGCGACAGGGAGAACGCCCCATCCATCAGCCGAAGATTGGCGCGGACTCCATCATGCATCTCCTCGATGCGCAGCGACTTTTTGTCGCGAACGAAGTGGATACGCCCGCCAAGATTACCTCCATGCAGGAGCCGGATTTCCCCGATTCATTGCGCGCCATCGGCGTCGGCGGATCGGCCGTGATCGAGTTCATCGTCGAGGCCGACGGTAAGCTGAACAAGGAGTCGATCGGGGTGGTGTCGGCGACGCACTCGAAGTTTTCCGACGCGGTGCGACTCGCCGTGCTCGATGCGACATTCTCGCCAGCCGTCAAGGCGCAGCGTCCCGTGGCGCAGGTCTATCAGTTGCCGGTCACCTTCACCGCACCGCAGAAGCGTCCCGACCTGAACGAACAGAAATAGTCGGCGCGGGCGCGACCGATGCTACGAAATCAGCATCGACTCCGGGTCTTCCATCAGCTCCTTGACCCGCACGAGGAAGAGCACGGCCTGCTGGCCGTCAATCAGCCGGTGGTCGTAGGAGAGCGCCACGTACATCATCGGGCGGATCACGACCTCCCCCTTCATCGCGATCGGGCGGTCCTGAATCTTGTGGAGCCCGAGGATGCCGACCTGCGGGTAGTTGATGATCGGCGTCGACACCAGCGAGCCGAAGACGCCGCCATTGGTGATGGTGAACGTCCCGCCGGTCAAGTCGTCGATCGTCAACTTGGAGTCGCGCGCACGACCGGCGACATTCGCGATTTCCTTCGCCAGCGTCAGCACACCCATCCGCTGCGAATCTTTCAGGTTCGGCACCACCAGTCCGGCTTCACTCGAGACGGCGATGCCAAGATTGACATAGTTGTGGTAGACGATCATGTCGCCGTCCACGCGGCCATTCACCGAGCGGAACTGCTCGAGCGCGATAATCGTGGCGTGCGCGAAAAACGCCATGAACGTCAGCTTCACGCCGTGCGTTTTCTCCACGCGTTCCTTCATCCGGTCGCGGAGCTCGGACACGGACGTCATGTCGATCTCGTTGAACGTCGTGAGGTGGGCCGTATTGTGCTGCGCCGCGAGCAGATTCTCTGCGATGCGCTTGCGGCGCGTCGTCATCTTTTCGCGCGTTTCTCGCCCGGCGTCGCCGCCTGGACGGTTGAGTGCGAACTGACTTGGCAGCGGCGCCGTCTCACCAGCCGGAGCAGCCGGAGCAGCCGGAGCAGCCGGAGCTGCCGGAGCTGCCGGTGCGCGCGGCGCCACTGGTGCAGCCGGCGCACTACTCATGGCCGCGACCACGTCCGGGCGGCTCACTACGCCGCCGCGGCCCGTTCCCTGAACCGCGGCGAGGTTCACACCAGCTTCCTCGGCCAGTTTGCGCGCCGAAGGAGCGCTGCGGATGTCGGTCGCCACGGCCGCTGTGGTAGCCGCCCCGAGGGGTGCGGCCACAGGGGCGGCCACAGGGGCGGCCACAGGGGCGGCCACCGGTGCCGCGGCGGCCGGGACCGCCAATCGGGCCGCTGGCGCTGCTACTCCGGTCGCCGATTCATCGACTTCGCCCAGGATATCGCCGACGGCGACCACATCGCCTTCGGCGCGAAGGCGTTTTCCGAGGGCTCCCGCCTTGAGTGCGGGCACCTCGACCGTGATCTTGTCGGTCTCCAGCTCGACGAGCGTTTCTCCGGCGGCGACGGCGTCGCCTTCATTCTTCAGCCACCGAGAGACAGTGGCTTCCGTAATGGACTCGCCGAGTGGGGGAACTTTTATCGAGACCATGAACGAACATAATAGCGTCATGCCGAAAGACACGTCCACTCCTTGCCTCCCGGTTTGCGGGCCCCAATGCGCGCGCTGACCATCAGTGAGCACGGATTTCTCGATCGCGTCACCTTCCGCGAAGACCTGCCTGAGCCGGAGCTCTCCGACGCCGGCGATGTGCGCATCCGCGTCGCGGCTTCGTCGCTCAATCATCTCGACCTCTTCGTCGTGTCCGGGCTGCCCGGCCTGAAAATCACGGCGCCCTGGATTCTTGGTTCCGACGCCGTCGGCATCGTGGACTTGGTCGGGCCGCAGGTCGCCGGCGTGAAGGTGGGTGACCGGGTCGTCGTGAACCCCGGCGTGGGCTGTGGCGTCTGCGAGTACTGCAAGGATGGCGAGCAGCCGCTCTGCATCCGATTTGCGGTGCTCGGCGAACACCGCGCTGGATCGTTCGCCGACAAGGTGGTCGTGCCGGCGACGCATGTGCGTACCATTCCTGCGTCCATTCCCGACGATGTCGCCGGAGCCTTTCCCCTCTCGTCGCTCACCGCCTGGCGCATGATGGTCACGCGAGCGCAGGTGACGGAAAAGGATCTCGTGCTGATTCAGGGGATTGGCAGTCCGGTGGCGATTGCCGCGCTCCAGATCGCGAAGGCGCGCGGCGCCACGGTCTGGGTCACGTCGTCGAGCGATGAAAAGCTCGCGCGCGCCCGCGCACTCGGCGCCGACGATGGCCTCAACTACCGCAAGGTCGATGTGGCGCAGGAGGTCCGTGCGCGCACCAAGAAGCGCGGCGTGACCGTGGTCGTGGACAACTCCGGGACGGAGAGCTGGGCGAGTTCGCTCGGCGCCCTCGGCCGGCGCGGGCGTCTCGTCACCTGCGGTGGCACGACCGGCCCGATGGTGGAGACCGATGTGCGTCGCCTGTTCTGGAACCAATGGACGATCATGGGCTCCACCATGTCGAGTGAAGCCGAATTCCACGCCGTGATGGACGAGTTCATCGCCGGGCGGCTGACGATGCCGGTGGATTCCGTCTTTCCAATCGAACGCGGGCGCGAGGCGTTCGAGCGGGTGGCGAGCGGCAAACATTTCGGTAAAGTCGTTATTTCCCTGTGACCGACAGCTACTCACCCGACGAGCAGCGGGCGATGCGCGAGACCTTTGCCCGCGGCGAAATGCCAGCGTGCCCGCGGTGCGCCGTGCCGATGACGGAGCGACCGATTGGCGGGGGGAGTTTTGGGCTGGGGTACGCCCGAAAGCGGGAATGGCTCCTCTGTTCAGCCTGCAAGCGCAGTGCCCTGTTCGACGTCCGCCGCGGCACGAGGAACTGACGGACAGGGTATTACATGCGAGCGGGGATGCTCGTCCTCAATTGAGGCCTTTCACCCCGTCATCATGGAATACTCGAGAAACGTGTCACGCCCGCCTTCGAAGGTTGTCTGGTTTGCGCTGGCGACCGCATGGCTCGGCGCCTTAGCGTCGCTGGCGGCCAAGCTTCCTGCGCAGGCAGTCGGCGCCGGTACCTCCAAGCCGCGCCTCGAGCTCGCTGACACCGCGCGCCGCGCGGCGGCAGTCTCGGCACCGGCCTCGACGCCGCGCCCCTCTGCGCCGAGTGTTGCGCCTGCAGGTATGGTGGTCGCTGCGCCGGCGGTGAAGCCGCCGCGAGCGCCGGAGACGGCAACCCAGTTCCGCGCCGACTTCGTGCGAAACCAGACGATGCTCGGTGTCGCCGTCTATGCGCCGGCCTTTGCGACGACCGTTGCGCATGACGGGCTCGCCTGGGCGGCGAGCTACTTGCTGGTCGCTGGAGGATCGTTCGTTGCGGCGGCGGAAATTTCGCGCGACCTGAAGGTTACCGATCCGATGCAGCGCCTCGCGACTGGCGCGCCGATTCGCGGTGCAATTGCCGGCTCGATTCTCGCTTCGACCCTGGACGGCGACCGGCGCGTCACGGCCGGCGCGGTGCTCTTCTCATCGCTTGGCGGCACGGCGGCAGGGCTCTGGCTCGGCCGCAACATGACCGACGGCGAGGCGGCGGCCACACTCTATGGCTCAGACATCCTCGGGCTCGCCACCTACGCGGCAATGACGGCCGCAGGTGTCAACGGCGCCGGTTCCCCAAACAAGGCCCGAGCCGGCCTCACATTGGCCGGCATGATCGCTGGCGCCCCACTGGGGCAGGCGTACGCAGCGCTCGCGCCGTATCACGTATCCGTTGGCGACTTGACCGCCATGAGTGCATCGGCTGGCGTTGGCATGCTCGCCGGGCTCACGGTGATCGCAAATGGCGAACGCACCGATCGTCAGGTATCGGCCGCGCTGGCGATTGGCGGGGCGGCAGGCCTCCTGGTTGGCGACCGGCTACTCGTGCGTCGCTATGACCACACGCTGAGCGAAGGGCGGCTCGTCGTGGCTGGCGGACTGGCCGGCGGCCTGACGGGTGCGGGGGTGGCGCTCCTGACCGGTGGCCAGCAAGCGAGAGTGAACGCGTACGCAGCGACGTTGACGACGGTTGGCGCTGCGGGCGGCATCATCCTCGCGCAGCGCTACCTGCTGCCCAAAGCCGATGGGGCGCTGCGGCTCGGCGGGCTCAAACTGAACCCACTTGGCGTCGTTGCGGCGGCGTCGGGGATGCGTGGCGCTTACACGCTGGGGAGTCTGACCTTTTAGATTTCAGCGCAGCGCTGGACACACCCTCGCGAGTGCCCACAAAGTGAACTTCACCGACCGGCTGCAGCAGAGTCTTTCGCTGCTCTGGGATTTGTTTCCGCAGCTTGTAGGCGCAGGCCTGGTCCTGCTGCTCGGCTACATCCTCGCCAAGCTGGTGCAGAAGGGGATGGCGCGCCTCCTGCGCCGCGCGCAGCTCAACGAATGGCTGCGAAAGGGTGGCGTGATGAGCGCGGTCGACAGCGCCGCTGCCCATTTCAATCCGTCGCGTATCATCGCGCACCTCGGCTTCTGGGTGGTGATGTTCACGACGATGCTCGTGGCGGCCAACGCGCTTGGCATCGATTCGCTGGCGCCGGTGTTCTCAGAACTCGTCGGCTACGTCCCAAGCGTCATTGCGGCGATTGTCATCGTGATCCTCGGCATCGTCCTTGGTGATTTTGTCGGCGGGCTGATCATGGCGAGTACGCACGCGCTCCATGGCGGACCGACGCTGGCGCGCGCGGGGAAGGCCGGCGTGGTGCTCCTCGCCGTGTTTATGTCGCTGCAGGAACTGGGGGTTGCGACAAACATTGTGACGACGGCCTTTGCCATCATTTTTGGCGCCTTCGCGCTCGCGGCGGCATTGTCGTTCGGCCTCGGTACGCGCGAACTCGCGGGAGAAGTCACGCGCGAGTGGTACAACCGCTACAAAGCGGAGCATGATGCGATTGAGCGCGAAGTAAAGACCGAAGAGGCCGCTGAAGGTCTCGAGGATTCTGCGCCGAAGGCCGAGTCGACATAATCGGTTTTCAGTACGATTGGGAACCTCCGCTAACCTCCTTCGATAAACCGCTGTCCGGCAATGCTTTAGGGCTGGGCAAGGTCGTTGATTTGCGCTGGTGAAACGGGTACGTTTCGACGTTCCCCAGTAGCGCAGCAATAGCGGCCCGGAACCCCCTCTTTTCCGACCAGGAAATGACCGCTCCAATCAACCGCGAACGGATCCTCCCGCGCCTCATCGACGACGAGATCAAAGAGTCGTTCATCAATTATTCGATGAGCGTCATTGTCAGTCGTGCGCTGCCAGATGTGCGCGACGGACTGAAGCCGGTGCACCGCCGGATCCTGTATGCGATGAACGAACTCGGCCTCGTGCCGGGTCGCGGCTACAAGAAGTCCGCCACTGTCGTCGGCGACGTGCTCGGTAAGTACCACCCGCACGGCGACAGCGCGGTGTACGACGCGATGGTCCGCATGGTGCAGGATTTCTCGCTGCGCTATCCGCTGGTCGATGGGCAGGGAAACTTCGGCTCGATGGACGGCGACTTCGCCGCCGCGTACCGATACACCGAAGCGCGCCTGACGCGGATCGCCACCGAGCTGCTCGGCGACATCGAGAAGAACACGGTTGACTACGCGCCGAACTACGACGACCGGCTCGAAGAGCCGACGGTGCTGCCGAGCGGCCTGCCGAATCTGATGGTGAATGGTTCGAGCGGTATTGCCGTCGGCATGGCGACGAATATTCCGCCGCACAACCTGCGCGAAATCGGCGCTGCGGTGCATGCCCTCATTGACGATCCGTCGCTGACGACCGATGCGCTCCGCACGTTCGTGAAGGGGCCGGATTTCCCGACGGGCGCGTATGTGTACGGCACCGCCGGCATCAAGGACTACATCGAAACCGGCCGCGGCAAGATCGTCATGCGTGCGCGTGCCGTGATTGAAGAGAACGAGAAGGGCAACAAGTCGCAGATTGTGATCACGGAGTTGCCGTACCAGACGAACCGTTCGACGCTCGTGTCGTCGATTGCGGAACTCGTGCGCGACAAAAAGCTCGAGGGCATCAGTGACCTGCGCGACGAGTCCACGTCGGAAACGCGCATCGTGGTCGAACTCAAGCGCGATGCAATTCCGCGGGTCGTGTTGAACCAGATGTACAAGCACACGTCCATGCAGAGCACCTTCGGCGTGATCATGCTGGCGCTCGTGCCGGACCCAACGACGCGCCGGCTCGTGCCGCGCGTGATGGGGATGCGCGAGGCACTGCTGCACTTCATTCACCACCGGCACGAAGTCATTGTCCGGCGGACGCAGCACGATCTCGACAAGGCGCAGGAACGCGAGCACATCCTCGACGGCCTCAAGATTGCCGTCGACAACATCGACGAGGTCATCAAGGTCATTCGTGCGGCCGACGATACCGAAGGCGCATCGACGGAACTGCAGCGGCGCTTCAAGCTCTCGGAGAAGCAGGCCGAGGCGATCCTCAACATGCGCCTCGCGAAGCTCACTGGCCTCGAAATCGAGAAGCTGGACGAAGAGCTCACGGAAGTCCGCGGGCAGATCAAGGATCTGAAGGCGCTGCTGGATTCCAAGCCGGCGCGCATGCAGGTGATGAAGGACGAGCTCTCGAAGATCGTGGACACGTACGGCGACGAACGCCGCACCGAGATCACGGGCGACCAGGGCGAGATTTCGGTCGAGGATCTGATCGCGAACGAAGAGATGGTCGTCACCATCACGCACACGGGCTACATCAAGCGAACGTCCATCTCGACGTATCGCAAGCAGCGCCGTGGCGGCAAGGGCATCGTCGGCTCAGAACTCAAGGCCGAGGATTTCGTCGAGCATTTGTTCATTGCCTCGACGCACGACTACATCCTCTGCTTTACGCAGGATGGTCGCTGCTTCTGGCTCAAGGTGCATGAGATTCCGCAGGCCGGTCGCGCCGCCAAGGGCAAGCCGATCGTGAACCTCATCAACGTCACACCGGACACGCAGATCAAGGCGATGGTCCCGGTGAAGAAGTTCACCGATGATGAGTTTCTGATCTTCTGCACCAAGCTCGGCACGGTGAAGAAGACGGCACTCTCTGAATACTCCAACGTCCGCTCGACGGGCGTGAAGGGAATCAAGATCGAAGAGGGCGACGAGCTCATCAACGTGCAGGTGACGAGCGGCACGAACGACATCGTCATCGCCACGCGGCATGGCCTGAGCGTGCGCTTCCACGAGCAGGATGCCCGCGCGATGGGTCGCGACACGACGGGCGTGAAGGGCGTGGAGCTCGCCGAGGGCGACGCCGTCATTGGCATGGTCGTCATCAAGCGCGAAGCGACGCTGATGGTGGTGTGTGAGCACGCCATCGGAAAGTGCTCGCACATTGACGAGTACCGTGTGCAGAAGCGCGGCGGCAAGGGCATCAAGACGGTCAATCGTACGGAAAAGACGGGCGACGTTGTTGCCCTGATGGAAGTGCTGCCCGAAGACGAGATCATGTTGATCACGAAGACGGGTCAGACCATTCGAGCCCCAGTCAGCGGCGTGCGCGTGGCGGGCCGCAACACGCAGGGTGTGAAGCTCATGAACCTGGATCCGGGCGATCTCGTGACGGCGGTTGCGCGCGTGATTCCGGATGACACTGCCGAGGGTGGTGGTGAAGAAGGCGGCGACGAGGCGGGTCCTGAGGAAGTGCTCGAACTCACGTCCGAGGAATAAGTCCTAAGGCGTGGCCGCGGAGATCCGCTGAGAAGAAGCGGAGCTTCACAGAGAACTACAACTGACTGGGGGAACTGCACACGACTGCTTGAATGGCGCAGTGTGCAGTTCCCCCAAGTATTTGCCGTTGTCGGGTGTTCGAAACTTCCGAATTAGTCCGGCGGTGGTCCGCCCACGCGCTCGCGCCGAGACCTCAGCGGTGTGGCTACTTCAGCTTGGCCACTCCGATCGTTGTAGCACCTGCACCGCGCCGCACCCACGCGACAATGCTGCCGTCGCTCGTCGTTGCGATCGACGGATAGAGCCCTTCCGCGTCTTCGGGCGCCGCAACGTTCTTGAACGCCACTCGGCCGTTCTTATCCGGCATGCCGTGCGCGAGGCGAACGCGACGTCCGTTGGCGGTCGTCTCGTCCCATGCCACGAGCACGGAGCCGTCATCGAGCGTCGATACCTGCGCATGCCCCGCGGCACCATCGCCTGATACGCGCACACGCGTCGTGAACGTTTTCCCGTCAGTCGAGTTCGCATAGTAGAGCGCGAGCGGTGCGCCCGGCTTGCTGTCGAGCACAGACACCCACGTCACATGCACGCGGCCGGTGCGGTCAATCGAGAGGCCGGGGCCATTGTCGGGGCAGCCATCAATCTGCCAGTGGTCTTCGCTGACGCGCGCGGGCGCCGAGAAGTTCTTGCCGCCGTCCGTCGATACGGCCATCGCAATGTCGCGCGTGCTGCCCTCGAACACATGGCGCCAGGTGGCGTAGATGTTCGCGCCGCGAATGGCGAGCGACGTTTTGCAGCAGTAGCAGACGCTGCTCACGAGTCCGCGAGCTGGCACCGAACCGTCGAGCGAACCGAAATAGAGTTGCGACATGCCCGCGACTTCCATGGGATCGCGCTTGGGCATTTCGGCGCGCTTGGTGCCCGGTGCTGTTGCCGGCATCACATGCGCCGCCGCATTCCGATGGTCGAGCCACAACGCATAAACGCGGCCGGTCGAGTCAGCCGCGATCGACTGCCAGCCGCGGCTGCCTGCGCCGTCGCTGCCTGCGGCAATCGCGCCAGGGGTGAACGTTTTGCCGCCATCCACCGATTTGGCCCAGATCACGCGCGTGCCGTCGGTGAGCTTCGCCATCCACGCCACCGTGATGCGTGGCAATCCGCGGCCGGCGCGCACGAGCGCAATTCGCGGCGCCTGCTCACCATCGCCGCGCACTTCGCCTTCGTTCGAGTTCACGCGCACGGGAGTGCCGAATCGCGCACCGCCGTCGAGGCTGGTCGCCATGTAGAGATCGGTGCCCGCCGGCGCCGTCGCCGACCAGGCCGCGACGACGAACTGGCCCGACGCGGCCAGCGTCACGTTCTGGTTGCTGCGCCCCTCGATGGCAAGCGTGAGCGGCGCCGCCCCCTGCGCGCCGGAAAACTCCGGCGCGCAGAGGAACGCAACAGCGAGAGCGGCTGAACTAAAACGCATAGGTCACACTTCCAACCAGCGTACGCTGCGGAAAGGGATGAAAGAGGAAATACTTGCGATTGAGCAGGTTGTCCACGCCAATGGATGCGCTCCACGACGAGCGGAACTTGTAGAGCGCCTTCGCGTCCGCCACGAACCAGCCGTCAAATCCCTGGTAGGTGTTGAAGTGTACGTCGGCATTGTCGAGCGTGGTGTACACCTTGTCGCTGTAGCGCCCGGCAAGCGAGAAGCTGAGGTCCGTCGTCGGCCGATAGAGCGTCGCAAACGTTCCGCGCCAGCGCGGAATATTGGGCAGGAACTTGCCCACGGCCGTGCCGGCAGCCGCCGTGGCACTCGCGCGTCCGGACAGCTCCAGCGTGCGCGCGTCGAGGTAGGTGACACTGGCCGACATCTCGAGACCCTTGATGAACAAATCGCTCACGCCGCCAAGCAGCTCGATGCCGGTCGCGCGCACGTGGTCCACGTTCGAGAGATAGGAAAAGAGCGTGGTCGAGCCAGGCACGAGCGGGAGGAACTGCGAGATGATCGCGTCGTGAATGTCGTCGTTGAACAACGCGACCTGTATGCGACCGCCCTCGAATCGGCGCTCCACCCGGAGTTCCGTCGAAAGCACATCGTCCGGCTTGAGGTCAGGGCTCGGCGACGTGAATGTCGTGCCGGTGGTGACGAGCTGGTACAGCTCGCTCGTGGTCGGGAAGCGGTACGCCTTGGCCGCCGAGAGGCTGATGCTCCAGCGGTCGTCCGGCGTGTAGTTGAGCACGGCCTTTGGCGAGAGCCGCGACGCCGTCGCTTCCTTTTGCGACACCTTCGTGTTGCCGCTGATGTTGAGGCCGTCAAAGGCCCGCCAGTCTTCCGCACGCACGCCGTAGGTGAGCTTGAACGATGGCGAAAGGCGCCACGCATCCTGCGCCCAGACGGCCTGTGTGCGCGTCTTGCCGTCACCTTCGGACGAAACGGTTCCAATGGGCCCTGCCTTCCACTCCGCCGTGTTGTACGTCGGGTTCTTGAGCTCATACTGGTCGCTGTGCACGCCGAAGCTCACCAGGTGTGCGGCGCCGATGCCGCCCGCGTGCCACACGCCCTTTGCATCAAGCGTCGTCCAGCCGGTGCCGTCGCTCATCGCGAGGCGGCCGGCCGTGCCGAACGAGAGGTCGGTGTTCGACGCCGTCAGCGGCGAGCGCTGCTGATCCTTGTCGAACCGGTAGCTCGTAGCGACTGCCTCGAAGTCCCAGTCGCCGTTCAGGTTGTTGGTGCGCAGCGTGAGATTGTGCGACGAGTGATTCGAGAGCAGGTGATAGCCACCGGTCGCGAAGCCGGCCTGGCCCGCATAGCTCGCGGCACCGGCCTTCGTGATGTACGGCTCCACGTTCGACGTGGCATCGTTCTTCCAGTAGCCGTAGGTGTACGCCGCGCGCAGCGTGGGCGTGAGATCGTAGGCGAGCTTGATCTTGGCGTTGGTCATGCCCGTGTTGAGCAGGCCTGTGGCGCCGAGGACGTTCGCGGCCGCACCGAGCTTGTTCGTTTCGGTGAATGCGCCAGACGTTCCGGACGGAATCGTCGCCGCGGTCACGTAGGCGAGGGGCTGGCTGTTGCTCTTCTGGTAGTTGCCGCTCAGCCAGAAGGCGAACTTGCCGAACCGGTCGCCATAGCTGGCGGTCGTCTGGGCCGTGCCGAACGTGCCCTTCGTTCCGTACAGGTCATGCGACTGCGACGCGTAGGCCTGCGTGATGGAGCCTTCGCGCTTTTCCGGCAGGCGCGTGGTGATTTCCATGACGGCGCCCATCGAGCTGCCGGAGTACGCGGCAGAGAAGGGGCCGTACATCATGTCGATCCGCGCGATCTCGGATGGGCCGACCAGGCCCCAGCGTGGACCGCCGATCGTGTTGTTGTTCGCGACGAGCGCCGTGAGCGGCACGCCGTCGGCAAAGACGAGACTGCGCGCGCTGGAACCCGGGCCCCAGACGCGCGTGGCCATCACGGCCTGCGTATCACCGTTGTTGCGCTTCCGAAGAAAAACGCTCGGCATGTACTTCACCGCGTCTTCCACGTCCATCAGGTTCACCGATTCGACGATGCGTGCCGGTGTGATGGTGGCGACGTTGGGCAGTGTGGTGAGTTGAATCGGCGAGAGGCGCACGGCATCGCCCTTCACCGAAACGACTTTCACGCCGACGATCGTGACGGCGGAGTCTTTCTTCGCGGTTGAGTCGCCCTGCTGTGCAAATGCGGGAGCGGCGAGAAGCGCCGTACTGAGCAACGAAAGCAACGCACCGGCGAAACGCCGGGGCGAATTGAGTCCAACCAACATGGTGAGGTCTCCGAATTGTGAGGACGCCGCCACGCGCGAAATCGCGCGGCGATGAATCAGGCGTGCTCAGACGGTCGGAGGGCCGTTGGCAAATGGAAGAACAAAATCCGCAGCGGCCGGCTGAACGCTGACGATCGCGCTCGAAGGACGGCCTGCGGGGGCGGCAACTTCAACGGTGAACTCGGCGCCCGCTTCCGGAATCGCAACCGTGGAAGCGGCCGAGCATCCGCCGGGGCAGGTGCACGACGCGCCCGAATCGTGCGGCGCAGCGGGGGCGTGCCCTGTTGCAGCCGCAGCGTGCTGTGCATGGCCACTGTGTGCTGCCGGTGTGACGGCTTCCGCAGCGCCATTGCCCGAATGCATCGCGCACGCGTGAAACGCCGCCGGCTCCGTCTGGAAGACGGTGAGCCAGAGGGCCAGAACAGCTCCCAGGGCGCGGTAGGTCGGTGGGCGGCGGATCATCTCTTCCATATATACGCCACGCCGGGCTGGTCTGTCACCGGTCAGGGGGTGTCGCGAGCGCCACTACGGCCGCACCGGCTTGAGGATCCACGCATCCGCCAGCGGCGTGTCCCGGAATTCGCCACCGAAGATCACGATGCCCCGCGAACCCGGGAGCATCGCGGCGCTCCCGGCCGTTCGCGCCGGCGGCGATGGCTCGGCTTGCGTCAGTTGCTCCCACCGGCAGTGGTTCACGTCGCGAAGCAGCCCGTGCACGCGCCAGATCAACCGCGTGAACATCCCGCGTTCGTCCTGTCCACCGAAAATGGTCCAGGTGTCAGTCGCAAA
>Ga0214919_10008434_pt1 | contig 13571 bp, 1 predicted proteins | sample LL1503_MetaG_FD_177994 | JGI IMG/M metagenome (GOLD analysis project Ga0214919, IMG submission 177994) | Freshwater microbial communities from Lake Lanier, Atlanta, Georgia, United States - LL-1503 | ecosystem: Environmental > Aquatic > Freshwater > Lake | place: USA: Georgia | collected 2015-03-15
CATTTGACGAGAGCGTACCTGAGTCGACAAAAGAAGATACCGCTTTATATCTCAACAAAAATAATCTATCTGCATTTTTAAATAATCTCAGAACAAAGATGATTGATGCAGATGGATCTGAGGTTGTTGGTCTTGAAATAAAGCTAAGCAGTACACAGTGGCAGTCTGTTGACTTCAAGGGTACGGTTAACCACACTCCCATTACTACGAGTGACGGATTTATATCTTTCACCATATTTCAACCTAAGTCAGAACCACTGATCCAAGGCATCACAAGTTTGTCTAATGCACTTTCAACTATTGCATTAATCCCAAAAGCAAATTATGCAGGAGATGCCTCAATTACAGTAAATGTGGGAACAGTAGAAAAAGCATTGCTTGGTATTGATGGCTTGCCAGTCAATAATACAAGTTTTGTTTTGTTAAAAAATGGTGCTGCCAATGCGACTTTGACAGCCTCACTACAAATACAAGCTGTTGCTGATACGCCTGAGTCAATGCAGACACTTTTGCCTCAAAAAACACTATCTGAACAACAGCTAAATACAGATAATAAACTTTATGAATGGACTAAGATAGATTCTTTGGTTTCATTACCCTCGATAAATACCATTGATACTGACGGTAGTGAAAAGCTTTTTGTAGTTATTAAACCATCGTTATCTGGAAAAGTTAATATTTCATTGAAAGAGGGAACAGTTGCTAATCCAAGTTATACATCATTAGAAGCCAATTTTGATGGAAGCTATATCATATCCGCTAATGATTACGCAAAAGCAGTTATCCGAGGAAATTCATACTTTAAAGAAAAAATTACACTTGATGTTTCCAGTTATTCACAAGAATATACTTATACCGGCAATACAGCTACCCCTGTTTCAGGAGCAAAAACTCAAAGTATAGGTTTTGCATCTACAGAACTCGTATTTAATCCACTTAACAGCGGAGTGGAAAATATTTTAGTTAAAACTGACCAGCATATCAAAGAAACAGGCGGATTGAAAGCTGCAACCTCTTTGCAACTTTCAATTTCAAACTTGCTGGTTAATACATACAGTGAATCAGCTTCAACTATTTTAAAAGATGATAACGAAAAATTATATTATCAGATAGAACTTACCAGCGGAATCAGTTTGCAAAAAAATGGAATTACTATAACTGAACCCGCCAACAAAAAATTTATCTTTGAAGCTACTGAAATTTCTTTAATTAAGCTCATACCAAATGCTTTTTACAGTGGTGATGTTTTAATAAAGATCACCCCAGGTTCGGCTGATAAAGTATCCATTGGATCTTCTACATACGCTAATCCCACTTTTGATGGCTCGGCATCAGTAACGTCAAAATTAACGGTTGATCAAGTTTTAGAAACTGTTCAATGGACAAGTCAGCAATTACTTATTCAGACTAAGCAAGGGCAAACTTCAGCACCAATCAGCTTAGAAAAATTATTTGCTGAGACCGCGTGGACTGATCCAAATGAATCAATATCGATCAGACTGGTTTTACCTAATGATGTGGACCTTATCAAGCCTATTACATCATCAGCGGTTATGTCTGCAAGCCCCGACTTTACAAGTGGATTAACAACTTATATATTAACATTTGCCAGTCAAGATAATTTAAAACAAAATTTGACAGGATTCACGCTGTCGATAGATAAAGATTATGCTTCGCCTACTTTGTCAGGAATTAAACTGGATATTTCAGCGAGTACTGGTTTTAATGGGTCAAACTCTTTATCATCTCAACATTCATATGGAGGTGGATTAGTACCAGACACTTTAATTGTTTCTCCTGCGATAATCGACCCGACAAAACCAATAATCAAGTCGTCAGTGTCCGTGGTTGAAACAAATGACACTGTTCCTGATGCAATTAAACCCTTTCTGCCTGTTGCAGCATGGACAAAAATGTCATCCATGGTTGATTTAGGTTTAACAGTAATTCAAGATCCCTCTGAGCAAAAATTTATAGTATTGACCCCTCAGCAACCCTCAGGTCTGACTTATAAACTTTCAAATGGTGTTATTAAAGTATTTGATTCACAGTTAACCTTAACTGAAGCTCAGTTTTCAGAAATACAAATTCGTGGTAATGAGAAGGCCAGTGGTGATTTTAAAATAAATGTTCAAACCAAAGTTGTTCAAGTAGGTTGGGAATCAACGCCAGTTTTGTCTGAAGCAGTTACTGTGACATTGAAAGTCAATGCCATTGCCAGTGGTTTGGCAAGTAAGTTAGAGCTAAATTCTAATTTGACAAGTTTAGAGTCTGGTGGTGATCTCAATAAGCAAAATCAAGCAGTAGCAAGTCAGAAAAAATTGTCTGATTTCATAAAATCGTCGCCTACATTAAATGAAAGCTCCAGTGACGAAAAAGTCAGTTACGAAGTAATCATTCCAACTGGCGTCAAACTTGTTGCAAACAGCAATATTAATTTACCGATCGCAGTAGCTACAGTAGACGGCAATAAATATCAAATCAATGCTGAAGATCTATCAAAATATACAGTAGTTTCGAACGATTATTTTTCAGGAAATGCCAAGATATATTTTACACCTGGAAGTATTGAACCAAATGGCAGTAAGTTATTCTTAATAAAAGATCTGCAATCAGTTAACCTCATTGTCACGCCAGTTGCTGATATACCGACTAGCCCTATAAAAATCAAAGATATATCTTTTAATGAATCGCAAGATGCTCCAAGTGGTTTGATTCAATTAAATACATTAGTTAAATTACCTTCATTGGTATCAGTTGATTCAAGTGAAACATTATTTGTAAAAATCGAGCTCAGTTCAAGTGACTGGAATAGCAATTTGCAGTTGGCTAAGAATACATTAGCAATTTCAGAATCTAGTATGCCTGTGGGTTGGGTGATTGATAAATCAACCAACGGAAAGGTTATCTTATCGCTACCTGCATCTGAATACGCCTCATTATTTGTTACTGGAAAGGCCTATTTCAGCGGTAATTCCACTATTAACATTTCTACTTATTCCTCAGAAAATAATTCACCAACCATAGTTGCAAACAGCGCAAACCAAACGGTCAGTCTCACCATTAACCCACTGGCCAGCGGAGTCAACGCTTCTTTGACATTAAAAAGTGGACTTATTTCACTTGAGTCAGGCGGTTCACTTGATAAAATAATTAATTCAAATCAATCAATTCATAGTTTGTATGATTTTTTATCTACTGCTGCAATTTTGAAAGATAATTCTGAAACACTTTTCTATAAAATATCGATTCCAAAGTCAGTAAATTTGCTAGCTATAAATTCATTTTCATTACCAACACCTACTCTAGATAGTATTGGTAATTTAAATTATTTAATTCAGAGTAATAATTTAAATAATGTCAATGTAGTTCCCCAAAAGTTTTTTTCCGGGAATGTTAGTTTGTCATTTACCCCAGTTTCGATTGAGTCAAATGGACTTCAATCTTCAATTGGAGGGGCAACTGTCACTGCTACTTTAACCGTGTCGCCAGTTGTTGATGAGCCAACTATTATTGCTCCTACATCTGTATCCGGAATTATCTCTTCCGATAATGACGGCATATCAATTCCTATACAAGCAATTGTTGCAGACAGAGCATCCCTGGTAACGAGTGATCCGGGAGAAACCATTTCAATTGAACTAAGGGTCAGCAGCCTTGGTTTTACTGCAATGACAGTCGAACAAAAAACTGATACTTATTTTGCTATAGGAAATACGACAATAAACTTTGCTGCTTGGTCGCTAAAAGATGGTCAATATATTGTAAAAATTCCCTCAGACAAAGTTGCAGATTTGAGTGATCTGAAATTTTCATCTTCAACAGATTTTAGAAATGAAAATTCTATACAGATTCAAATTTATTCTACTGTAAAAGATCAGGCAACAAATAGCAACGCATCTGATACTAAGGGTTTTTTATATCCAACAACAATCGAACTCACGGCCTATCAAAAAGTTGGTGAACCCTTATTTGACTTTACAGCAAACAATATAATTGATATTGATACTCAAGTAGAAATTGCATACAGTTTGACTCTTCCTACTAATTTATCATCTGGTTCTGTTGGTTACGGTGACGTCTCAGTAATGTTTACCGGTGTGCCGGATGGTTCATATTTTATGGTTAATGGGAAGACAGTAGGTGCTTCTTTGGGGGATGGTGGAGTTTGGATTATTTCAGGCGATGATTTATCAGATAATAAGAATCCTTTAGTATTGATTAACCCTAATGCAGGTGCGTCTGGCTCGAATCCCACATTAACAGCACAAGCATTTATTTCAGATACAGAGGCGCTCACAAGTAATCAGCAATTGGCAGCTGACAGTCTGAAATTAAAATTTGACCCAACATTAAGTGATCCACTGGTATTAAGTGTTAATAGTTCTGAAATAATATCTTCAAGTATTAAAGTTCCAGTTGGTTTTGATCTTAATGACAAAGCAGACGGCCTAGAGCAACCTCTTGCATGGCTATCTTACGATGCTTCATTTTTACAATCATTTTTGATTAAATCTGAATTATTATCATTATCTTCAGATAATCAAAGTATTCGATTAAGTACACATTTATTTGCCGATTTTAATGAACTTGAATCTTATATTGATGATTCTAACAATAATCAAATTCTTGATTCAAAAGAAATTTCTGATAAAAAAATTGGCCTTTGGACAGATTTGGATGTTGATGGCAGGGTCGATAGTGGTGAACTTGTTTTATTGAAAGAAACAGGTGCAAATGCACTCAGCATTTCAAAGAATGAAACTATTTTTAATTCAACTGATGCAAATGGTCTTGTAACTTTTTATCAGTCTAACGCAAGTTACGGTGGAAATAGTTCATCAAAAATTTATGCTGTTGGTATTCCTTATGCCGCTGCTGCAGATATACCTTCTATCAATTTTAAATCGCAACCGAGTGTTAAATTTGACCTAATTCAGAGTAAATTTTCTAGCGATGAAGACAGATCAAGTATTTTATTAAAGTTAAATTTACAAGAAGCAGTTTTATCATCTGGAAAAGTTGGTGATATTACACATATGGTGAAATTAATCGGCCTGCCCCCCGAATCTTTTTTAAGTGCCGGAATTCATGTCAAGACCAATACTGATGATTATTGGTTGCTTAAAGACGAGCACTATAATAATGAAGCGGGAATAACTGTAAGCTTCAGTCCTAATTATTCAGGCAGCTTTGAAATCTCAGCTCAGGCTATTGCCTCGGCCTTGATTGATGGCGTACCTAACAAAATAGTATCTACATTAATCAGTGGAGCGACCAATCAATTTTTATTTGTATCTGGTGTCGCAGATGCACCTATTTTAAAACTTGGTGATGCGCCAGAATCTATTGATGAAGGTGGCAGATTTAATTTATCTGATTTTAATATCAATGTTATTTCAAGTGACGATGACATAGGCCCCGAAGCTGAAAATCTTTATATAAAATTTAAACCTACAGATGTACTGAATGGAAATATTTATATTGATAATATTTCTTTAAAAGTTAACAATTCCGGTTATTATGAGTTAACAAATTCAGATTGGAATAAAGCATACATTCAATTTGATGATTATTATTATGGCGATAAAACTTTTAATATTTCAGGTATAAGCAGGCAAAACAATACTGAAGCTGAATCTAATTTCACAGCTGACATTTCTCTTCATCTGAATGCAGTTGCTGACGGTGTCAAGGCATTTAACCCGACTGTTTTGAATCCAACTTTACAAGAAGGAAATTCTCCAATAATAAATAATGTTTCTGCTGTTGTCAAAGACTCAAAAAATGAAGATGTATATTTTTTGGTCAAGGTCGGTGGAAGTATGGCTGCTACTGAAGCGATAACTGGCATCAGTTCAAGTTTGGGTAGCAGTGTAAAGGTTTCAATAGCAAGTGTAGATGAAATTGGTTCATCTGTTGCGTTTGATAATGGAATTGTTACCGAGGGTTTAAATTATTGGCGTGTTTTCACTGTCCGTCCTAGTGAAGTTAGTATAAATGATACTTGGAATGCGGGTGATATTAGATTTGCAATAGATCCTTATTATGATGGCGAGCTTATTTATTCTGTCAATGCAGTTTCTTACGACAGAAATATTGGCGTCAGTACTATTGATAGTCCAAGCAATGTTACTGCCTCATTCATTATCAATCCTGAAGTGGATGAAGTCGGCAATGATCTTTCGCGGATTCAGATAGTTGATATTGATGGCAATGAGATACAGTCTTTAAAATTAGACGAAAGTGGTTCGGGTTCTAAATCTCAAGACTTCAAATTGACTGTCGCTGGACTAGATGCCGATGAATCCTATATTAATAATTTCATTCTTTCTGATAATAATATTGAAATAGTTAAAAATTCAGGTGATACTTATCATCTTCAATACAAAGGTGGGGGGGCTTCTTTTAATGCAGTTTCAAAACTAACTTCTAATATTGTTTTTTCTGATAATTTACCCTCGGGCATTGGTGGTACCAATCCAGATGCAGAGAGTATAGAAAAATTTATTGAGATAGCTGTTACTAAAAGGGCAGAGGTACCTGTATTTTTGCAAACTACAGATGAAATTGAGTTGCAAGCATTTCGACTTGATCCTCCCAAAATTTCCGATAGTTTCAGCATAAACGAAAAAGGTGATGGCGAATTACGTATTTTTCAATTAATGCATGTTCCAGACTGGGTGAACGTCTCTAATGGATTAATTATAAGTCGTGACGATTCTACTGCTACCAGTACTGTTCAATTTACGGAAGAAGAATTTTCTAGTTCTATTTGGAGTACAGCAAATCCGCTTATTTCAAGTGTTGTTACAACTGATACAAATTTGGTCTTAAGAGTTATCGGTGTTGAACCTTCAACATCTGAGATGGTTTCTGTAGATCAATCTTTCAAAATTATTGTTCAACCAAATTTTTTAAAACCTGCTGATCAAGAAGAGTTTTCTGTTGCGAAAAATTTTATACTTTATGAACAAATTAAAGAGGGACCAGATTGGGGTTCAAATTACAGCGTTGTTATCGATCGTTTTGAAAATCCAAATCAATCGTTATCCTTTACTAATTCAAAGGGTCAGGTAACCATCAGTGGTATTTCTTTTGATCAGCCAATAACTTTGACGCGTGCTGAATTCTTAACTGCATCAATTACTGTTGATGCATTTGCCGATGGTAATTTTGAAGTTCCTCTTATATTTAAGTTCCCTAAAGAAGGTGGTTCATTTATTGAGCAACCTTTTATATTGAATTACGCATTGAATCCAGTGATTACTGCTCCAGTATTTGACGGTTTATCTTCGAATCTTTTGAATGTACATGCTGCTGATGGCTCAGTTCTAACTCCATTGGTTAAAGATGACCCGAAAGACGTGGATAACCTTGAGTTGTTGGTTTTAATTGACGTTGGCGAATTACGAACTAGCGGTGATCCTGATGAAAAACTCACAATTGAACTTACAGCGACTGACGGTTTACTGACTACAAATTCTTACTTGACTTATATCAACAGTTCAGGTGAGGAAATTAGAATTGAAGAAAGTTCAGGAAAAATTATCCTGGACCAATTATTTTCAGCAGGTTCCACTACTGCTTTGTCAAATGCCCAATTGCATTTAATAAAAGATGAAATAACTACAGGCGTTAAATCTTTGACCTTGACTGCTACTAATGTAGAATCAGGCGCTACAGTTAAAGTTACCGATACAGTTATATCAACTGAATCAATAATTATCACTAACTCAAAACCGGTTGCTCCATGGGTTGGTTATTCAAATTATGGTAATTCTGATTCAGTAAATAGTCTGCTGTCTAAATCTATAGCTTTGAAGGATATTATCAGGATCCCATCTGATAATCCAAACTTGATAATTCAATTATTGGGATTCAGTGGAGGACTGCTTCCGGTTGGTATTGGAAAAACAGTTACCCTTAATTCTCATAACGGTGTAAATTTAAGTGCTATTGAGCTTAGTTTGAATGACCTTAACCAAACTTTAATTACTGGTCTTTCTATTGGTGAACCGCTTACATTTTCTGTTCGCACTGGATTACCTTTTGGTGATCAAGGTAATGTTTACTCAAGGTTGATTGATTTTAATGCGTTACTTTCAGTATCACCATCAGGCGACATTATTTTGAAAGGCGATATTTCAAAATATTCGAAGCAAACTGATTTTTCTGATGATGTTGTTCTTGTCAGTGGTACTGGATCTCCCATTTTAGGTGGTTCAGGCACGGATACTTTGATAGTTGACCCTGATCATCTGATTGCAGACAACGAAAGAGGTGTCATATTGGACATGGGTTTGAATTCCATGTTCACACCGCAATCAGGTGATTCGCTTCACAGTGATATTCGTTCTGTGGATCAGTTTGAGATTATCGTGGGCTCTAGTGGCAAGGATGAATTAGTAGGTGACGCTTACGATCAAACTGACTTGATTTTACGAGGCGGTGCAAGTAGTGACCGATTGATAGGTGGCGCTGGTAATGATGTGCTGGAGGGTGGTTCTGGTAACGATGTACTGAAAGGTTCCCGTGGATCCGATACTTTCGTGATTGCTGCTGGTTCTGATAATGATACTGTTGTAGATTTTAATTCTCTAGATGATCGAATTGTTATATCAGGATCTGTCGCACCAGAAGATTTAATGTCTTTGATACATCAGGATGAAGTTAGCGGCAATTGGAAGATCAGTATGGGTGATGACTCTCTTGAGTTATTGAATACTAAATCGCTGACTGATGCTTATATGAAAAGCCTGATAGATTCAGGAAAAATAGTATTTAGCGACAGTCTTGATTTAGAACAAGGCAACTTATTTGCATCACAATTCAAACTTGATGCTCCTGTACAAGCCATTACTAGCAGTGAAACCGCCAGAGAGGCTTTCTTTGGTGATGCCTATGATATGAGCGATTTCAGCTTTTCATCATTACATACCCCTGGCGACAATTTGAACGATGTCTTGGGTGTTGTTATGGATGCTCAGTTTAAATATTTTATTGCTTATAATCAAACAGATCAACTTTCATTTAATCTTTTTGGTACAGATGATTTAAACAAAAGCCTTCCCAGTTACAAAGGTTTATCCGGCTCATCGCATGATGACAAAATTATTGCTCAGGCCCATGAAGATTCCGTGTTGTATGGCGGTAGTGATGGCAATGACGTACTGATCGGCGGAGCTCATAGGGATACTTTTGTGATTGGAGAAAAAGGCACTTCTGCCAACTCCAATTTAGATTCTAATGGTCCGCATGAAGTTAATGATCATTTGACAGGTAACGCTGGGGCAGATAATTTTGTTTTCGTCGCCCCAGAGTCAATCGATAAAGTGTTAAGTACTATTTATAATTTGAAAATACATGATTTTAATCGTGATGAAGGCGATCGAATTACCACAATTGGCTGGGATCAACCTCACTTCGGGATTACTTTAGATGACCCTACTTCGCTTTCGCGCAATTCAACGCAAACTGTTCACTTCACCCATGATTTGATTGACCGCGAACCTAACTCGAGTGGTCCCAATGATCACGATGCTTTTACTGTGGTTTTTGACTTAAGTTTTGCTCGTGAATTTGATGCCAACTTTACGCTTAGACCGGCTGATTTTGACAAAATCTAACTATTTTGTATTGAGACAATATTTAAGCAGCTATTTTTTGTTTGTACTGAATACGAATTGATTAGCTGAATCATCTTTAAATTCACAATTCATCAGGGATATATCAATCATTCAAATAATTACTACTTAAATTATCACTTAAAAAATGTGATGTTCAATGCTTGTTTAAAGCGATCAAATACGTATAAACCGAAATATATTGCTATCTCTTGCAGTAAATTTAGAAAGAGGTATATGCACTCTGCTTTATTTAAACTTTTTTGCAGACATTCAAGTTTGGCCGATTTATATCGCATTGATAGTTTACGATATAAGTGCTTTTCTTCATTTTTTTTTAAAGAATTAGTAATATTTTTAAAGTTAAAAATTTATTTTATTTTCTTGTCTGTTACTTCTTTTTCTGCTGTTGCGCAAAACCTTAAGGCTGATACGCGTGTCAGTGCCATTGAATCTATTGGGCGAGAGCTGGTTGTGCTACTTAATCAGTTAGGTGAAAGTGAAAATGATCCGACTCGCCGACTCCCGTTAAAACCTATGTTAGTTAAAGCAGAGATAGCAGTTTCAGCTTCACCAATTTTCAAGCAAGCCATTAATGCAAACAGAGGTGCTGAAGCATCGCTCAGGGAATCTCAATCTGGCTATTACCCACAAATAAATATGGGAGTAGGATCTGGATATCGCAATTATGACTACAGCAGTTCAGTTAATTATAGTGGAACCTATGATTCACGCTCCATTACTGTCAAACAGATGCTATACGACTTTGAAGGCACTAAGAGTGGCGTCAGGGCGTCCGAAAGTAGACAGAAAGCACTTAAATTAAAAACTGATTCAGTTAAAAGTGAAGTGATGCTTCAAGCAGTAAGAACTTTTTATGAAACACAGAGAACACTTCTACAAGTTCGTTTGGCTAGAGAGAATTTACAAGCTAGGCGATCATTTGTGTCATTTATTCGTGAGCGCAGTGATTTAGGTGCAAGCAGTTCGGCAGATGTCATTAGGGCAGAATCTCGTGTAGCTGACGGACTTGATGCCTTGTCAACTGCATTACAAGCTTTGGCTCAATCACAAGCGGGTTACAGGCAGTTTTATAATACTGAAGCAGAACCTTACATTCTTCCTGCTGAATTACCTTTTGGTGATTTTGATTCTCAAAATTTAGAGAAATATATTCAAAATCACACGCTAAAACTGGAAGCTGAAATGAATATGCTGGCTGCACGCAATGATTTAAATGCTGCAAGAGCAAAATATATCGGAGGTTTTTACTTAGAAGTTAGTCGTAGCGATACCAAGAGTCCTGGCGACACAGGATTCAAATTAGATAATACCGCAATGATATTTTTTCGTAGTGATTTATATACCGGCGGAGCATCAACTGCACGAGTTGATCAAGCAGCAAGTAAAGCACTACAAGCCGAATTTGAATATGAAAAAACTCAACAAGACTTGTTGCGTGGTATTCGTGAAGCCCTTTCAGAATACAACGGGCATGTTGCTGCTGTAGGCGCCCGTATGCTCGTATACAAAGGTGCAGAGGATTCATATGGAATTTCCAAGGATCTTTATGCATTCAGCCGCAGCAGTTTATTTGAGGTACTCAAGTCGCAGGAGGATTTATTTAATTCTGGCCAAAGATTAATCGACAGCATCATTTCTCGAGCTGTTTCCAGATATAAACTGATGCACGCAGTGCAATTACTGAATGACCGTATTGAGGAGGTTCAGTGATGAACGAATCAACTGATGCAATTCGCTATACCTATTCGATGGCCAGTCTTTGTTCCAAAATAACCGGCGCCATGGATGTCGTTGCAACACCCGCTGAGTTTCGTGCTTTGGGTTGGGTCGACCCTTTGGATTGGTCTGCCGAAGATATGAAGCAACTTCTGGCTCCACGTGGAGTGGATGTTGCGTCATTGGCGTGGCCAGAATTTCAACTTTGTCTTAGAAGCTCATTGCTCAGAGACACTCTATTTATATGTCTTGGCAATGATAGAGCTTGGATTTTGTCTTTTGATGAAATCAGCTCAAGCATTAAAGGGATATCAACAGATCCAAGCGAATATATTCCTGTCACGGGACCCTTGGAGTTATTTTCGAATTGCCCTGAAAAATGGGAGTTCTTCAGGTGCAATAGACGCAGCGTTGAAAACTTAGCAATATTTCCTGGTATTGAAGTTCAATGGTTCTGGTCAACCATTTGGAAAAACCGCGACCTATATATCCAATCTGCACTTGCTTCATTCCTGACCAATTTCTTTGCATTAGGAACATCACTTTTCTCGATGATTGTTTATAACCGCATTATTCCGTCAAATGCCTTGGAGTCATTGACAGTTTTAGTCAGCGGAATGATATTACTGATGATCGTAGATTATGCAATTCGCAGTATAAGAAACCATTTTTTGAGCGCTGCAGGTATTGATTCTGACTTGGCTCTGGCAGATCGCTTATTTACACAAGTGATGGATTTGCAATTTAAATCTCGCAAAGGATCTGTTGGCGCATTGGCGAATACCTTAAAAGAGTTTGAACATATTCGTGAATTTTTTGCGTCGGCCACGCTCGTGTCCTTGATTGATGTGCCGTTTGCTTTTATTTTCTTACTTGCTATTTTCTTTGTTGGTAATTGGATGATATTACCAGTCGTGATTGGCGTGTTCAGTCTGATGGCTATTACTTTGTATATTCAGCCAAGAATGAAAGCATTGGCTAAGAGCAGTTTCGAGGATGGGCAGAGCAAACACTCAGTTTTGGTTGAATCTTTGACGGGGCTTGAAACCATCAAATTACTGGGTGCCGGTGGTTTTATGCGCCGTCGTTTAAGGGTTGTGCTTGAAAGACAGGCCGACGTTTCTGAGCAAACTAAAAATAATACGCATTTATCAAGTAACTTTGCACAATCTATACAGCAATTGGTGCAGATGGCCGTGGTAGCTGTCGGTGCGTACCTTGTGAGTGACGGTCATATCGCCTACGGCGCAATCATCGCTTCCACAATGCTATCTGGCAAAGCATTGGCTCCTTTTGCGCAGGTATCACAATTATTGGTGAGATTGAATCAAATCAATGTGAGTTATGAGGCCCTGAATGAATTGATGAAGCAACCCAAAGAGCATCCTGAAGATAAATTTTTTATGCCAAGAGAGAGATTCAAAGGAAGTATTGAGTTCGTGAATGTCACGTTTACCTACCCCGGTCAACAATCACCCGTATTGCAGGATGTGTCATTCAAAATAAACGCAGGTGAACGTGTTGCCATGTTAGGACATGTGGGTTCTGGTAAAACAACGATCAGTCGGTTGATTGCTGGTTTATATGAGGCAGATTCAGGCACTATATTGATAGACGGTATTGATGTCAGACAAATTGCCCCATCAAACCTAAGGGAAAACATTGGTTTTTCTATGCAAGATGTGTGGTTAATGTCAGCTACAGTGGAGCAAAACATTACCTTAGGTGCTGTTGATACCCGTCCGGATGAGATATTGTGGGCAGGTGCTATTACTGGGGTTGCTGATTTTGTTGATAAGCATCCCGATGGATATAAATTGGTTTTGAAAGAGCGTGGTGAATCCCTCTCAGGTGGACAGCGACAGGCCATTTCACTTGCGCGTGCCCTTGTTAGAAAACCCGCAATGGTCATACTCGATGAACCCACCAGTTCTATGGACGCCCGTTCCGAGCAAGTATTTGTTAGCCGTTTCAAAACCTCAGGGTTACTTTCAACTTTGATGGTTATCACTCACAGAACCTCCTTGCTCTCTTTGGTTGACCGGGTGGTGATACTCGAGAATGGCAAAGTGGTTGGAATGGGAACAACTGAACAATTTATGAAGGCGCAAACTGATCGAGAAATTGCAGCAGAGATTGTCCGCAATGCTGCAAATGCCTCAATGCGACAAGCAGTAACAACTAATAAAAATACGAATGCTGAGT
>Ga0214919_10008436_pt1 | contig 13569 bp, 15 predicted proteins | sample LL1503_MetaG_FD_177994 | JGI IMG/M metagenome (GOLD analysis project Ga0214919, IMG submission 177994) | Freshwater microbial communities from Lake Lanier, Atlanta, Georgia, United States - LL-1503 | ecosystem: Environmental > Aquatic > Freshwater > Lake | place: USA: Georgia | collected...
ACCAGCAAATGATAAAATGTTATCTAATAATATATGGAACCAATCGATTCTTTTATTTTAAATAAAAAAAAGATGGATGAAAAACATAATCGCAAAACTTTAAAAGATCGTGGCCAAAAACACCGTAAAACCGTGAAATTCTCCGACCCCCTGGTTCTCGAATCTGAAGAAAAAGTGGGCGGCAAAGATCCCTCTAAGGAAACTCCGATGAAGTGTAGTCCGGTAGTTACCGGGAAAACCGTAGCCGGTAATTCCTGTTATACTACCGATGTGCTAAGAGATCTCAAAAAAGCTTACAATCATTCCCACAAATCCGACCCCATCAAAACCAACGATCCCAAAGCCATTTGGAAAGAACTGCGCGATCGTCTCAAATGCACCAAAGAAGACTGTTGGTTGCAGACCATCAAAGACGAAAAAACCCGCCGCCAAATCAAAGAATACCTTTTTGCACCCCAACACCCTAAAGAATGGAACCATAATCCGAACGAATGGTTGTCCAACATTGATATTTTCAATGTGTTGAGTCAATACGAGGACCGCTACCCACATTTTGAATTCATCGGCCCAAGTTTCATTGATTTTGCGGCACCTTCGAAAGATGATGTGTGTGTATCGACGGAACTTTGCAAGTTCTCTTTGGGAGAACTCATGAAAAAAAAGAAGGACAAAATTGCGGTAGTATTTAATTTAGACAAACACACCGGGCCAGGAACACACTGGGTATCGATGTTTGTTGATGTCAAAGACAAATTCATATTTTATTTTGATAGTGCGGGAGCAAAAATACCCTCCGAGATAATGAAATTAGTGAAAACCATTCAGTCGCAAGGGCTTGAACTGTCCAAACCGATTCGTTTCAAATTTTTCCAGAATGCCCCCTTTGAGCACCAATATAGCAACACCGAATGTGGGATGTATTCACTTTTTTTCATCATTACCATGTTGACGGATGAGGTGGACGAGCCCAGACATTACAGATTCAAATCGTACAAGGACAAGATCTTTTTCTTTAAAAAGGTTCGCATTACCGACAAATATGTAGAAAAATTGCGCGGCGAGTATTTTAATTCATAAAAATAATATCCCGATTATGTAAATAGGTACATGCCCAAAACGAAACACCATAAAAAATCTATAAATAACCGTAAATACGGAACGAACTATGATGATCATGCGGTGGTTTTTGCTTCCGACATGAACTTTTGGAAATATGTGTTGGAACGAACCAAACAGGTGGTTCTCATTATTGACGAGAAAAAGTTACCCAAAAAGGCGAAAAAACAGTTGGGCGGCACCGGTATTGGCTACGAAAAAATCTATGTGGTTGCCTACCCGTCACTGTTGGACCCAAGTAAAATATTGTACAAAAGCATTATTTTTGATGCAAATTCGTCGGGCGCGATTGATGGATTGAAACACTACATCGATTCTAGTGTGTTGGATGTGGAAGAATATTTAGCCTCCATCAAAAAATCCTACGAAACCTTTAAATTTTTGCCGCGTGAAGCGCGTATTAAAGAAATTTTGGTGGGCAACAGCGAGGTGTTTCCCAAATTGGATATGCAACCGATGGGTGACCGGGCCATGTTTATTCGTCCAGATTTTCAACCAACGGTCGAGGCCAATAAAAACATTGTGCCTGTGCCTGGGACGGTGGGACCGGGACCGGGACCGAGACTAACACAGGCGCCTTCTACCATGCCCAGTTTTATTGGGAACATGTCGTCCTACGCAAAACCTTCTTCAGAACCCGCGCCAATCACCACACCAGATATAAATATATCACAAAGTGCACCGAGTAGTAGTATTCCCGATAGCAATACGAATTATCCACCCAATACCGGTGTCGGTCAAGTTATCGATCGTTTCGGAAACACATGCAGTGTTGCAAATTACAATGCACAAACAAACACATGTAACGACATGTCACTCAATAATATGGGTAATCTCGATGAAGTCACGGATGGTTCGGGGAACCGGTGCAAACGAAGCGACTACGATGCAAAAACCCACAGGTGCCGAGATCTCGAAGAAATGGCGACAGATGCTTCTGGAAATAAATGTAAGGTTAAAAATATTGACCCCAAAACCGGTCGTTGCAATACGGTTCATGATAAGAATGGTGTCCTCTGTCACAAAAAAAATATCGGCCCGGATGGCAAATGCGCCAAACCAATCGTCGACGGCGACACCGCCGTGCCCGCAAAACCTTGCAAGAATAAGGATCCCAAAACCGGAAAGTGTTTGGACACCGCACCCGCGTTCACAGTACCCAACAAACCAACCACAGATAAAGATGGTAATACCGTCATTCAAGATAAAAAGACGGGAAATACCATCACCAAAAAACCCGACGGAACGGTTGAAGTACGCGACGCAAAAGGTAACATTGTCAAAACAAACAAAGAGAAGAAATCTCAACCAACGACCGATTTTCATAAAGAGGGTTCCATGATGTCGCTCGAAAATTCGATAAATAAGGCCAAAGACGCGACCGCGGACCGCGGACCCAAAGCCACATCTACTCCACCGATAAAACCTACGGTTTCAAAACCCACGACGACGGCGAGCGTAACCCCTGTTAAAAAACCGGTACCTGTGCCAATTTCCAATGCGGCCAGAAACAGGCCAAAACCGTCCATCGCCGCGGCGCAACCCATGACTTTGCGAAGAAGAAAAGGCGGTAGGAAAACTCGCAAAATGCACAAATAGTATAAAAACTTTTGCTTTTATAATATATAAAAATGATGAATAGATATTTCAATATATTTATACAAATATCCATGTTATTATACAAGGTAAATTTTATTAAAAAGGTGGTAACCGAATCCAGTGTTGTTGGAGTTGCGAATTCATTAACTATACATAAAAATCCATTTTTGGTCAGATCGTATCATAAACAACACAATCAGCACAGCGAAAAGTACAGCGAAAAGTACAGCGAAAAGTACAGCGAAATGATGTATGATGGTCCCCAAATACCCAAAAAAATGATATGTATATCACCGGGTGGATTCAAGGGGTTTTATTTGACCGGTATTGTCGCTTTCATCAAGGACAACTACGATATTTCGGAGTATATTTTTTCTGGAGCATCGGCCGGTTCGTGGAACGCGCTTATTTTGGCTTTCAAAGGAAATGTTCGCACATTTCTTGACAGGGTATTAGGTACCAAAACCAAAATCACCAAACAAGAAAAAATCAACGATTTCGAGCTTGATATCAAAACCCGGGTTCTCCAGAATTTCAACGATTCCGACTTTGATTTGGATAAGATTTACATTGGTGTAACTACCCTCCACCTGAACGGATGGTACATACCTCTGAATTTACATGATAATTTCGTACACAATCACAGGAACAATTCCGCCTATTTTGTGAGAACCAGTATTTTCCATAATTTCATTAGCTTAGAAGATGCCCTGGACTGTTGTATTGCCAGTTCTCATGTACCCTTGATTACAGGTGGACTCATTAATACCTATCGCAAATATTATACTTTTGATGGTGGGTTCAGTCGTTATCCCTACTACGATTTGATTACCCCCGATCTCATCATCAAACCCGACATGTGGGAACCCGCCAAACCGAAAGGATTTCACATAGAGGATTATACGACACTATTGTGTAAGGAAAAGTACGACTTCTTGAAATTGTACGAACAAGGTTACAACGATTCCCAGAAAAATCGCGCGAAATTAGATAAAATTTTCCCCATTAAAAAGACATAAAGATGTTTATGGTAATTTTAATAAATTACCATGAGCTCGTATGTGCAACCAGAGAACCAACAGTTGCTGTGGAATACTATACAGAAAATACCCAATATTCAGGCGATCCCACAGGGTGAGAGAGAGGCCGTTTTCAAAAATATGGTGAAAACCGCCTACGAAAACAACCGTCATCGACCCTTGTCTAGTACGGATTTGAAAGAGTTGAATAAACAGACTATTCACAATATGGTGCAGTTTTTAAATTCTCGCATACTAAAACAAAACACTAAAATGAACCAAAACAACATCAATTATACGATCAACGAAAACGGCGGCTTTCGTAACCCGTCGCTTAATGCTATGCGCCCCTCGCTGCGCACCCAGCCGATTTCAGAAGTAAAAGGCATTCGTCAGGAAGGATATACAATGGAGGTCGCGAATCGTCAGCGTGAATACGATAACATGTTGAAAAGAGAGGTGCCACCTGAACCGAATTTCAAGGAGGTGGTGGACGATCAGGCAATTGAGAACATGGAAGAGCTCCTACAGCAGCAGTTGCGACAGCGTGAATTGGATATCCAAAACATGGGTGGACCTATACCTACGGTGCCTACGAAAGGGCCCAAAAGAGCCAAACAGGTCGAATTTGTCACAAAATTGGATTTATCCGGAGGCAATGCTCCCTCCATCGCCCGCGATGTCGATGTCGATATTGAAGAGATTCCGCTCATGTTTGATCCGAATGCGTCGATCACAAAAAACGATTTGACCGGATTTCATCGTAAATTGGATATATTGTTTGAATTGACACAAAACATTCAACACGAATTGGCAGTGATAAAAAATGGTATCATCATGGAATTCAGTACTCTTCATAGAAACATGGCGCATCGAATGCAATCTTCAACCACACATTCTTATCAATCCGTCCCCGCCTTTGCGAAGCTAGACGGGACCGAACCGCGCTTAGAAATCGCGGATTCGAAAAAGGAGGGAGATGAATCAGATAATTTACAGGAAACCGAAGAAATACAGGAAAATTGATTGATTTTACAAAATTTATTGAACATTGTAAACTAAAATGTGCGAAATCATGAACACTTCCATCGAACAAAGCCGCCTGTACGGTCTCAACATTGACCTGTTGAGGAACATCTTCGAATACGACGATACCACCGAGAAACAGCATCGTACTCACTTCTGCAATAATGTGCGCCGAGAGCTCTGGTCACGAGCCTGGATCCGCTGGTATCTGAATATCGAAAATGTGAATCTTCGTGCTGTGATGGATTACTTGATGCTGAACTGGGGCGTGTACTGTAAAACCGATTTTTCCGAGTACTATATATGCCAGGTTTTCCCAGAGGAGATTGGCTGGTACGAAGGGGTCGATGATTCCGGTAAATACTACTACACGATTTACCTCGGCCTGCGTAGAATCTGTACCTGCTATGTGTTGAACGAGCAACAAGAATACGACGAGGTTTGGGGGGACGGCAACTGGACCGAACTGGACAAACTCCATGTGCATACCGATTACGAAAATAAATGCTATGTGTATCAGTGCACGGGAAACTAACCCTCAGGTAAAATATCATCTCTCACTCTAAAACAGTGAAGAAAGCACCCCAAAATTAGGATAGCAAAAACAGAAAATACAAAAACAACATAAATGGTGGATACTATCCCCATTTTTTACTGATATATATTATTTTTATTTTTCAATAAAAGGGTATAAATATTTCGAAGGTTTAATTTCATTATATAATTGATGCCCATTCCGAAAATCATTCACCAACTGTGGATCGGGCCCAAGCCTATGCCCACTAAATTCATGGACACTTGGCGCGATAAACATCCGGATTTCGAGTATATTCGTTGGACAGAAGCGGAAATTGCTCGTCGGGGATTGAAATTGGAGTGTATGGATGCCATCAATCGCATGTCGGAAATCAACGGCAAGGCCGATATCATTCGCTGGGAAATTCTCTACCAATACGGGGGCATTTTTTTGGACGCGGACTCCATCTGTGTCGAGCCCTTCGACGAAACTTTTTTGAATCGCACGGCTTTTGCTGGATTTGAAAACGAAGAGTGTCGCCAAGGTTTGGTGGCAACGGGGACTATGGGTTATATTCCGAAACATCCTCTTTGTCGTGCTGCCGTAGATTGGATGTTGGTGAACGACAGTTGCCCGGAGACCTGCGGAAAGCGAGCGTGGTATACGGTGGGTCCCGGTCTGTTGACCCGGCTCTTGGAAACGGGCAAATATTCAGATTTCAGTGTTTATCCCAGCTACATGTTTTTACCGCTGCATTTTACAGGTATTGAGTACCGCGGACACAAGAAAATATATGCTTTCCAGGAATGGGGGTCGACCAAGCAAAATTACGAAATTATGAACCAGATTGTGTTGCCCACACAGTTTACCGAGCCTAATGTTTGGATTTCCGTTCTCATTGCCAGTTATAATACGAAGCACATGTATGTCGTCGAATGCTTGGATTCAATCAAAGCTCAGAACGGTCATTTTGGCATCGAATTGGTGTGGATAAACGACGGTTCCACCGATTTGTCTTCCCAACTTTTAGAGAAGGAACTGGAGAAATTCCAGAAATCCACTCGATTTACCAAGGTCAATTACAAGAGGTTGGCAGAGAATCGTGGATTGGCGGCGTGTTTAGCGGAAGGTGTCGCAATGTGTTCCCACGAGATCATCGTGCGTATGGACTCGGATGATATCATGTTTCCCGATCGTATTGAAAAGCAGTTGGAATTCATGAAAAAGAATCCGAACTGTGTGATATGTGGTACAGATGTCCAAATGTTCAAGAGAGATCCCAATGACCACAAAGATTTGCAATTGTTGCAGCGCACCAACCACCAAACGATGACTTGGGAACAATTTCGCAGGACCAAACCGACCTGGTTCGTCAACCACCCGTCGGTATGTTTCAGAAAATCCGCCATTTTAGAGGCGGGTAACTACAATGTTTCGCTGACGCGCTCGTGTTTCGAGGATTACGACCTGTGGTTGCGTATATTGAAAAAGTTTGGAACGATTCATCACATTCCGGAAGTGTTGATGTACTATCGCATTCATTCCGACCAAGTCACCTGGAATGGCGCAGGTTCTACTCCAGAGAACAATGCTCTTCGCAGCAAAATCCTCGAGGACATACTCAAGGAGTAAAAAATTGATTTGTTTTTGGTAAAACCAAATCAATATCACAAAATGACCGGAATTGCATCTATGTTCACCATGTTTGCGACAGTGTTTGTTATTTGCAAGGCGTTCGGTGTGCCTGGTCCCCCGGGCTGCCGTGCCCTCGGCTTCTCTCCCTCGCGGAGATTCTTTAGCCTTCATTCTTCGATTGCAACGCAAGGGCTGTATCTGGGAACGATTGCGCTTTCCCAAATCAAAACGAGCCCACACGACGAGTTCAGTGCGCGCCTTTTTCAGAAGGAAAATGATGATGATGATCGTCGGTCCATTTTCGGACCACCCAAGTTTCCTTCCCTGACTTTCAATGGTGGGTTTGTGCCCAACAGTTGCAAAAAGTGTAAATATTTCATAAGAGACCCGGAGAATGCGAACAGTGGTAAGTGCTTCTTGTATCCCAAGATATTTGACATGATTCCTCAAAATATCACCAAGGACGGCTTGATTCACAACAATTATCATGCCTGTCATACGGTGAGAAGAGACGAAAAAAAGTGTGGCAAAATGGGTCGGCATTTTGAGGCAAAATGGTAAAAAATAAAAATTGATTTTATTTGTCAGAATTTTATATAGAATCCAAAATAATCAAAAATGGGACTCTGTATGTCCAATCCTCCCGCGACAGTACCTGTTAAAGAAAAACCAAAGTTGCACGAAAAAGACATAGAAATGTTGAACAAATGTGGCATCAGTAACGAAAAAATACTCAAAATACAAAAAATCTTTTCTGATAAAGGATGGGTAGTCGCCGCGGAAGAGATTCGCAAAGTGTTACGAAACGGGGAATCTGAACCACATCTTGCGGCCTCGGACGAAATTTATAAAAATAAAATTCGAGCCTTGATTGTGGTATACGGAGTCGGGATTGCGTATGGTGCCTTACATATTGAAAAAAAGGATATTTTACGCGAGTAATCAATACAATACTATTTACCCCATTATATGGCTAACATTACATTTTTTTGCTGAGTTTTTGTGTACAAAAAATCTGCCCTTTGTACCACACAACTGATCGTTACTTCTGGCAAAAATGGTAGAAGGATAAAAGAATGTTTTAACGGACGGATAATTTTTCAGAAATATACGACCACATCTATCCATTGACGATGGATTCGACTGATAATACATGCAGTTGAAGCATTTCGGATACAATTTAGTGTAGCGCGACATCGATATTTATATATGTAAATAAAAAATTGGAGAGTTTCTCTTCGCAAGATTTGCTTGCGACGAAAAACCTCTACGCAACGATATGCCAATATTATTCGCTAAAATAAATACCGAATGATATCATTGTCCCAATCTCAAAAAGTAGGCCTGAATATCCTTGTCTTTCTTTTCGTATTCCATGGATCGCAGTTTATCCTCGTGCTGTTTTTTACGGATGAGTTGTTCGTATTCCATTTGTTGTTTTCGTATCATGTCTTCTGCTGCCATTTTTTCAAAAGGTTTGATGTCTTGCATACCGCGTTCACGGTTCAGTTCTTCCACCGATTTGAAGGTTTTTACCTTGTTAAAATCACTTTCGGCGACACTGAGTACCGTTTGATCCTTATGTACTTTTCGTAAATCGTCAAATTTCAACTTGCTAAACAGATCACAAGAAACATAGGATTCTTTGTCTTCCATTTCATCGTATAAAAAACTCGTTCCGGTACCCGCCGAACTGTAGATATTTTCTACACCCTTGTATCGGACTACATCATTGTGTTGAGATTTTATGCTTTCAATCACTTTACCTAAATTTTGTGTGGTAACGGTTTCGTTCACTTTGAACTGCGCGTCCTCGTTTTTGAACCACTGATTGCGCGTCTCGTCGGGTTTCACGGCCATATTTTTGTCAAAGAGTTCATTAAAGGTTTTATTGAATGTTTCGGGTTTCATGGCCTTTATTGCGTTTTTTATGGGATTGTTTTCTTCGGCAGTTTTGGTTGGTGCATATTTAATCTCGGTTTTGGGTACTACACGCGTTTGGCGATATTTGTCTTCGTAATATTGGACGACGAGTTCAAAAGCCTTTTTGTAAAATAAAAAATATTCGGGGGGTTTTCCCGATTTGTCGGGATGCATAAAAAGAACCTTTTTTTTGCATTCCTTCAAATCATTCAGCGAAAAATCGTATGTTAAATTGAATAATTCTAATAACTCGTTGAACGAATAATCGTTGATATTTAAATTGTGATTTGTATCCATATATTATTCGTTTACACATATTTTTTACGATTCTTCCGAAACTAGACTGGCGGCACATTCATGTAACCGTTGATTTCAAATCCGAATGCCGGTGGGATACATGCTACATTTTCATCCGGAGCATCATCAAATACACTGTGAACTTTACAGTGCGATTCGTCGTAATACAGTTTCAAAAATCGGGCAACATTGGATTGATAATCTAGCACGACATTTTCTGCCTGACCCATCACTTCGACCGCAACCAACATTTTCTCGGTGTGTTCGCGCAACTCGTGTATCGTCATCTGTTCAATGGATTTTTTCGTTTTGTTGGGATAACCGTGTCTGTATATTTCACAGGCCAATGTGCCTCCGCGCTCCGATTCTCCGGTAATGAAAAATACATTAAAATCCTGCATGTTGCGGCGTTGCATACACTCCAATACACATACTACCGCATCATGATCGTCAGAATGAATAAATAAATGGCGGTTGTCGCCACATACGCGTTGCAGGGTGTCGACATATCTTTCGACCTCAATGTCGCGACCTGATACTTTGATTTCTATTTTTTTATCCCCCCAGCGAATAAAAATGGCGTTGTATTTTTCCGGGAAATTTTTACGCAACAGATGCGTTTTTTGCCGAATATCGTCGTTCATGACATACAGTTCTTTGATGGCTTTGCGGTATTCACACAGTGGGAATGTGGGACCGATTTCGCCAGGATTGTGGCATTTAATCACAACATTGTCTAGTTTTTCCTGGGCAATATTGAAAAATCGGATTTTCGATTCATCTAGGACGAAATAATCCGCCAGACCAAGTGCATGTTTGAATTTCCATTGCGAATCGTCGTATAATAACACGGCATTGTGCATTCTGCAAAAAATGTATGCCTGTAAGAAAAAAAAATATTGCGAGTAAAATCCCGCCCATATACACTTGAAATCGTATACTAAAGCCATAATATAAATATCAACAAATAATATTTATATTCATAATATATTTAAACATAATTGTTATATTATACAAATGGCGGAAATTTTAACGGAAGTTGGTAAACCCGAGGAATTTGGAGAGTCACTGAAGGAAAACCCCGGCTTCATCATTGTGAAGTTTGGTGCTACCTGGTGCAAACCCTGTCAAAAAATCGAGGCGCAAGTTCACGAATGGATGCATCGTCTGCCCAACAATGTGATCTGTTATGTAATTGATATTGACGAGTGTTTCGAGTTGTACGCGCATTTCAAGTCGAAGAAGATGGTCAATGGTATTCCGACGATTATGGCCTGGAAGAAGGGTAACATTCATATCGCCCCGGATCATGCGGTGGCTTCTTCCAAGGCGGAAGAGGTTGATTACTTTTTTAATAGTTGCCTCAAAGATTTGCAGTCACTCTAATTCTTGCGCGACCGTGCCGTGCTGCGATTTTTCTCGCCGCGACCGTGCCGTGCTGCGGTCTTTCGCCCGCGTTTTCCACCAAAATTAATACCAAAAGGTTTGTTCTCACTGTAGGCGGCTTCAACATTATCTGGCGCATTATCTATCAATGTAACATACGCCAAAAAAAGGGTTGTTCCGCCCAACAAAATATAGCTGACAATCGGCATCCCGCTAAACGAACGATACAATGGACTAAATATGTTGTAATCGCCCACAAATCCATAAGTATATATGGGGTTGCTATATTGCGATGTTTGTCCTACCATGCTTATACTATATTTATACAAAATAAATATAGTCGTTTCAGTTTTTCATATGTCTTTACATAAATTCATCAAATCCTTTATACAACGGATTGTGTTTGTATTTTGTATCCAGCAAGTGATTGCATTCGTCCATTATTTTCAGTTTTTCGTGGTTATTGATGGTCGGTGACTGTAATTTTTTCAACAGTTCGTGTTTTTGGTACACCTCGTAGAATTTTTGGTAAAAATAAAGTAGGGTGTCCGCATCACTTATATTCATTGGCTTTCGTTGGTCACATCCGTTATAAACGGAATCATTGCGTTTTTTGAATGAAAATATCGTTTGTGCTTCTTCTTCCTCTCTGGTGGTTACATTGGGCACGGGCCCGAGCGAGCGAGCCGTATCGTCTTCATTGTCGTTCAAGGGGAAATCATCCTTGGTCAAGACTACCAACGAATGATATTTGTGACAATAGGGCGATTTCTTTTTGAAGGTAAAACTATTATTCAAAGCATGAAATGTGACATTCAAAATCCAAAATAATTTCATCTGTATACATATTACACGGTATTTTTATATGATTATATATAAAAATACATAATGTCCTTACCGCCTATACACCCTTGAACATTTAAATCCGGACAACTTTATATTGTTTCAGATTTAGTTTTTCAAGGTTGGGTTGTTTCATACCCTTGTATATTTTGTTTATAGCAATTCGATAAAATTTCTTGATTACTTTTTCGTTTCTCTACATAAAAAATCTAAAATCAACAAAACCCGCAGAAGAAAAACCTACTAATGTACCACTACCGCGGCCTGTGAATTAATATCGTCATTGTTGGCGCTTTCGCTCAATACCATACCTCGGTCCTGTGTCCATTTTTGTTTAATAGCAACTGGCAAGGTGGTCTTGAAATGACGCTCGTAGTGTTCGGGCGAATCGTAGAACAGGGTCACTGGGCCCAAAGTGGTCAGTCCGGGCATCCTGACCTTGAAATACAGGTATTCGTCCTTGGAACCAATCTTTGCCGGCAACCGAGTGCCGTAAATCGGATCGCGAATCTTGTTGCCAATTGTCGTGCCACTGTCGTACAATTCCACCTTGATAGTACGATTATTCACGACATGCTTGTAGGAGCGATATCCCTTGTCGGCCTTCTTCGCATCCTCAAGTGCCCTATTATACTTCTTCTTGACACTGCTGGTGCGGCTATCAAAAGACACGACACTGCAATCATTCACGGAGTGGTTATCATCATTGGTCGGGTGATAAATATCGTCGTAGTACATATTATAAAAACGAAAGGAAACGAACGGTAACGAGAGGGAACGAGCTGACTGTTATATCCTATATACCTAAGAAGCCTTTATATCAATTCTAAAATATATTTACCGTGCGGAGTGTTTCGGTAGATGAAGACATATAAATATATGTAACTATCTTATAACACAATGTCATCTGACGAAAAAAAGGAGGATGAATTGATTCATACTATGCAAGTAATTGCTGCGAATGTAGATAATAAAAGTGGAATTGGAGAACCCAGAACAGGTTATTTAGAGTACGCAAATTACCTCCCTCTCACCCTATTTTCAATATTTTTAGATACCGATAAACTCGAAAACTTGAAAACGCCGCTGTCGACTGTTTATAAGCTGTCGTTGATACTTGGTTTAGCAGTTGTTTACATTATATGTGGTTCTCTTTCGTTTGTGGCCTATTATTATGGCAGTCAAAATTACACTTATATTTTGACTTCCATTGCTTGGTGGTTTTTCATGTTTTTTGTTATTATTATGCTTTTCCCCGTCAAACCCATATTTGAAATCAAAACCAACAGGTATCTTTCGAGAATATCTGGGCGATAAATTACAGGTTCATGTAGGTGTCCAAGTTATAATCTTTCAAAAAGGATTCCAAAATATCCGGATCGACGCGATCGGTCATGTTGATGCGTATTTCATCGGCATCGGGTTTTCTGCCAACCGACTCGACAAAGGCTACAATGTATTCATTCAACAGATTATTTTGTTCCTTTATTTTTTGGGTTAATATTTCTAATTCGGTGCGCTTGGCCTCTTCTTCCTCTTTTTTCTTCTTTTCCTCTTCTTCTTTCTGTTTTTGTTCGTTCATCACCTCTTCCAATTGCTGTTTGATTTGCTCGTCATAATTTTGGTAAGCTTCAATATCCATCAAGCTGTCTTCTTGCTGCATAGCGTTCATCATATTGACACGATTTTGGTCTTTGTACCAGTGATGACGGCTTTCGTTCGCGGAAACAATGATATTGCAAATGTCGGGTTTGCGCAGTTCATAGAAGCGCTTCTGTTGTAATATTTCTTGTTCCTTCTTTTGTTTTGCGGTTTCCTCGCCTTGGAATGCCTCATTGAATTCTTGAACGGTGCGTTCATCGATACTTGGACTAGTTTCCATCAAGCGATCAAATTCGGCGCGGCAAATTTTCAAAAATTGCCCCGCGTCCATGCGCTCGTCGGGATCTTTGGCCAGTTCAATACGAATATTGCGGGCAAATTTATCCCACGAGATGGCGGATATACGGTGCGATTCGTTCAGTTCTGAAATCTTCAAATATTGCTGTATGGTCGTCGATATACCGATTAAAATATTGATCGTACCTATCGCCATAGGTGCATACACTTGAATATCTGGCGGTAAGCTAGCCTGGGCGAAAGATGCAGTACCACTGATAGTTGAAAGAGCGATGGCCGGAATAGTAAACCACGCCTGTCGATTAAAAA
>Ga0214919_10008437_pt1 | contig 13568 bp, 8 predicted proteins | sample LL1503_MetaG_FD_177994 | JGI IMG/M metagenome (GOLD analysis project Ga0214919, IMG submission 177994) | Freshwater microbial communities from Lake Lanier, Atlanta, Georgia, United States - LL-1503 | ecosystem: Environmental > Aquatic > Freshwater > Lake | place: USA: Georgia | collected 2015-03-15
CATGGGTAAGATCAACCTTATCAAATTGTTTGGTGTAATGAAGAAGCGAATCCAAGCCGTTGGTACGAACATCGGAACAAACGCGCTCTACCACTTGCAAAGGGCTGAGGGCCTCGCCAAAAACAGCCTTGGTCAGCTCACGACCCTTGGGAGAAACAACATTGCCTTGATTCCCGAGTGCGGACATAAGATTATCAAGCTCGAGTTGACCTGCCTGATCTTTGAGATCGATTCGCCTCATTTTCAGTTTTTTCATTCGATCCTCAGATGATAAAGCCAACAAAGCAACAAACTGCAGTTAAACCTGCAAACCTTTTCTTATAGCTTGCCCAAGGAGACAAAGCAAAAGGTTTTGAATAAACCTCTTTCAAGTTAAGTCACTAGGGTATTATAATGATAATAACTGCAATGATGAATGATAACACAACCAGCGGAGAATTGATAAATGTACGCACTGATTCTTGGTCTTCTTTGTGGCGCAGATACCGACTCTTGGCAAACCAGCGAACAAGCCTATTTGAAGAATATCACCCAGTTAACTTCGGAATTTGTAAGAGCGGGCGAAGGCTACTTCTCTCCCGATGCGAAAAGCATCATTTTTCAAGCGGAAGAAAAAGAATCGGGCAACCCCTTTTACCAGATCTTCACCATGGATCTTGCAAACAAAAAGAGCGTGCGAGTCAGCCCGGGCGTAGGCAAAACCACCTGCAGTTACTTTTCCCCCGATGGGAAGAAAATTCTTTTTGCCAGCAGCCATCTCGACCCTAAATCCAAAGAATACTACGGCGAAGAATACAAACTCCGGGATGAAGAAAAGAAAGCGGGCAAACGCAGAACCTACAAATGGGACTTCGACCCCGCAATGGAAATTTTCGAAGCCAACCCAGATGGCTCTGGCATGAAAAGGCTCACCGATTCACCTGGCTATGATGCCGAGGCCAGTTATTCCCCCGATGGCAAATCAATCGTTTTCTGCAGCAACCGCAGCGGAGCCGAAAACCTTGAGCTTTACATCATGGATAGCGAAGGCAAGAATGTGCGCAAACTAACCAATGCGCCCGGTTGCTACAATGGTGGCCCCTTCTTTTCCCCCGATGGCAAACGCATCATTTTCCGCACAGATCGCAAGAAAAAAGACAATCTCCAAATCCATGTGATTGATGTTGATGGCAAAAACGATCGTACCCTTGCTGAAAACCTCGCTTGGGTTCAGTGGTGCCCTTTTTGGTACACCGATAGCAAGCACATCCTATTCGCTGCTGCGGATCACTCGACCATGATGCGACCCAACTACGATCTCTACTGGATGAATGTTGATTCAGGAAAACAACAACGCATCACCTTTGCACCGGGCGCTGACATTCTTCCCGTGTTCACCAAAGATGGAAAAAAAATGATGTGGACATCGACAAGAGATGGCAGAAGCCCCGCCCAACTTTACATCGCTGATTTCACTCCCCCACAAAACCCATGATCCCAACATGAACTTTGACATTCTTCTTAAGAACGGCAAAATAATCGATGGCACTGGAACCCCTTGGTTCTTAGGCGATGTCGCACTGATGGGTGATAAAATTGCAGCGGTAGGCAACCTTTCGCAAGCTTCTGCCCAACAAGTTTTAGATTGCACGGGGAAAGTTATATCACCTGGCTTTGTCGATACCCATGTGCATGGCGATCTCATTCCGTTTTTAGATCCCTACCATGAAGCTGCAATCAGACAAGGCATTACCACCTATGTTGTGGGGCAGGATGGCGTTGCGCCAGCGCCCGCATCAGCGGAAGTTCTTGAATACATGTGCCTGTACACCGCGGGTTTCAGTTGTGGCAAAATGTTTCTCGATAAGAAAGAGAAACCGAATTGGCAAAGCATCCATGAATATCTGGAACTAGTAACCAACAACTGCGCTCTCAATCTTGCCTGCCTGATACCCAATGGGAACATTCGCATGGAAGTGATGGGGCTTGAAACGCGACCCCCTGATGGTTCTGAACTGAATCAAATGAAAAGGCTGATTGCAAAATCCATGGAAGAAGGGGCGGTTGGCATCTCTAGCGGCCTCGATTATATTCCAAGCCTTTATGCCAGCACTTCAGAGCTTACCGAAATCTGTAAGGCGATGGCGCCCTATGGCGGAGTTTATGTAACCCATATGAAACGCTACGATGCCGAGGGGCTTTTAGCCAGCATGGATGATGTGCATCAAATTGGAAGAGATGCAAATGTTCCGGTACACATCTCGCATTTCAACAGCAAGGCAGAACTTGCGTTACCGCATCTCGACAAAGCAAGAAAATCGGGCGTTGATGTTACTTTTGATCTTTATTGCTACCTTGCGGGCAGCACAATTCTAGGCATGATCGCACTACCCCAAGAAATGCAAAAAGGGGGAAGAGCAGCCACGATTCAAAGGCTTGCAGACAAAGCAACCCTCAAAGAACTTGCACCTTGGTTTGAAGCACCCAGAATCCCGCTCGAAAATGTAAGGCTCAGCTACCTAGCGCATCCCGATTGGAAAATGTACGAAGGCCTGACGTTGAAAGATGCAGCAAAAAAACTCACGGGATCGGAAGGCCCTGCTGCAATTGGCTCTTTTGTTTGCCAATCGTTAGTGCAATGCGGCCTAGCTGTTGGTTGCGTGGTGCCCCATCGAAATCGTGATGAAAAAGATATTGATGCGTTTATGAATCATGAAGGGATGATGGCTGGAAGCGATGGCATCTACACCGGAGATTTTCCTCATCCGAGGGGTTATGGATGCTTTGCCCGATATCTGGGCCATCATGTTCGTGAAGCAAAATCATGGGGTTTGGAACAAGCGATTCAAAAACTATCATGGCATGGTGCAAGAAGGCACGGCTTGAAAGACAGGGGACTATGCAACCCGGGTTATGCCGCTGATGTTGTGGTTTTTGATCCCACTACCATCAAGGATAATGCCTGGTATGAAACCGGCAAGCAAGTGGCTTCGGGAATGGAACATGTATTTGTGAATGGCAAAGCAGTGCTGTTATCCGGGCAAAGAACAAAGGCACTTCCCGGGAGAGGCCTGCGCAGGTTATAAAAATATAACACTGCGCAAATTAGAATTTGAAGGTTCTAGCTGCCGAAGGGGGTAGTGCCCCCAGCGCCACCACCGCGCATGAAATCTTCAGCCTTTTTAACTCTAATACGGTAAGCTTCAAGCATGGCTTTGCGGGTGGCATTATCGCGATCAGACACGATGTTATGAACTTCGAGCTGGCCCAATGGGTTTATAATATAGGCTTCGATAATACGATCTCGTTCTTCTACTTTCGAAACCACGGGCTTTGCATCTGGGCCAGCGGTTTTAACCCGATCATGGGTATACTCAGGCCCTTCAAAATCGACTAAGAGAAAGTCTGGGCGGTCTTTGCGATCGGGTGAGAAATCTACAAGGATACCATCGCCTGTTTTGGTCGCGACGGTACCGCCCTTGACGATTTTCGGAGGAAGCAAGCCAAAGCCTTCAAAGAAATAAATCCAGAGAGGAATCTTTGCGATTACCTGCCTGCCTACAAATTCTCCACGGAAAACTGAAACCCTTTCTGCAACAGCCCAATCACCGACCGATAGATTCTGGGTTGCAGCACCGGTATTTAAGAACCACTTGTGTATCTGCATAGGCACCTGCCTCTTGCTATCCTCACTAGTAAACCCTTTGAAGGTTTTCTCATCTTCCTTGCGTTGATCAATCAGAAAGCAGGATTGTTCTTCAGGTAAATTCAAAACCATAGGAATTTTGGACCACTCGGATAAAAGCTCTGCGCCCTCAGCATAGGCGGGAGAAGCAACATCCTTGGTGCGTTTGTAATTAGGATTACCCATGCGAATTTGAACCCGGTATTCATAGGTTTCACCAGGTTGGATATCCACATCAATAAACCGAACCAGATTATGAACAGCAGGTTCTACATCCTGCCCTTGGGCAAGCCCAGGCATCATCATTGCAGGGGCCCCGGGAACAAAACCACCAGCTCCAACGGTTCCAACGGGATTAAAGGCTGGCGGAGCCATGCCCGGGCCTTCGCCTGTGGTACCCGAAGCAACAGGGGCAGGAGAAAAAACATCAAAGGTATCCTGCTTGGTGCGGGGCTTCGATTGTTTAAGCTTATCTTTGTCTTTTCGTGCAGACTCATCAACTTGCGACTTGATCTTAGCTAAGGAAAGTTCCGCATCATCCACTTTGGGATAATGTTCAGGATCAAAGGCCCTGAGTTTGGGCATCATCAATCCATTGACAATGAAATCTGCAATGCTAGGGTCTTCAGGTTCAAAGCGGAAATCCGTGGAAGTCGCAAAAGGAAGATAATTACCACGAATATCCAGAGGCTTCCAATCTTCCCACTTTCCATCCGCTGTCTTTTTTCGCCTTTCAACATTCATCCCTAAAAATCGAAACGCATTGACACCTACATTTGGATCTTCCGGACTGGCAGTGGCATCATTCAAAACTTCAGCAAAAGAGCCCAGCTTTAATTTATTGCGAAACTCTTCCATCTGGGCCTTGTAAGGAAAAGAAGCATTCACAATCGCCATGCGCAAGGGTAAGGCTTGCTCTGCAGGGCGATAAGTGCCTTTCATTTTTTCATACTCATCAGAAGTGACAGTCAAAGTCTCCGCCATTTTCCTACCACTAAACTCAAGGTTTTTAAGATACGCAATCAACCTATCACTGTACTTGGTGCCCTCAGAGGTGGCTTTGGGTGCATTTTTCTTGGCAGCAAAAAGCCTGATCGCCTGATCTTTCGCCTGAGCAGCATTCCCTTTACCGGGAGGAATCCCCGCAGCACCGCCACCCGCCATGGCTGTTGCCCCACCTTTAATTACCGTCAAACTTTTGCCATCCTTGTTGAACATGTAGCTTTTAACAGCAACCCTAGCGAGAGAAACTTTGGCATCATCGACGGTTAAAATAGCAGGTGGCCTGCGCTTGACATCGAGAAATTCGCTTTCAGAAAACATTTGTCGCCCGCGATAAGCAGTGGGATCAAGTTTATCGAGTGCAGCAAGTTTGGTGGAACTATTTTCAGGGCCTGGATTATCGTTTTCGCCTGGTTCAGCTCTTTTAAAGGCCTGGCTTTTATCATCAGCCAGCTTTTTCATATCTTCGGCATTCTTAACCGGGCTGGGTGCAGAGATACTGCCCCATAATCCCAAGCCGCCAAAAAGAAGCATGATGGCCAGGCAAACGCCCAATCCAACCTTCTCTCCTTTTTCCTTGAAGTAGTTAGCAATAACCTGCCCTTTAGCTTTGAAATCAATTTTTACCTTAGCCATGATTCACTCTCCCAAACTCTTTTCGTTATGACTACAAACCCCAAAATCCAGATATCCTTTTTACTCAGAACACTGCAACAAACCCCATTAAGGTTCGGGCCGTTCATTTTTAGGCGCAGGTTTAGGTTTCGGTGCTGAGGGCGCTTCCGGATTGGCACCTTCCGCAGGAACAATCGGGGGCGCACCTGGTTTTTCAAAAAGTGAAGCAACCCCGTAAAGATTAAGCTCCACAATATTGATATCGCCGGAACCATCTGTTGCTGCACCCGAGCCAGGGCCACCCGGGCGAAAAGCGCCCATGCCACCGGGACCCGGAGGCCGCATTCCACCACTTTCAGAACCACCTCCCGAACCAGGAGGGGGCCGAAACGCACCAGGGCCACTGGGGCCACCGGGGCCAGCGACAGGTGGCCTGAAACCCGGATTACCAGGCCCACCAGAATTTTCAGCAGATGCATCTGTTGGCCCCGCAGCTCCCGCAATAAAATTCGAAGATTTATAACCACTATAATGCTGGTAATGAAACTGAGTGAGTTGAATTCTCAACTTAGAATTGGCAAGTGAAGCTAAAACTTCATTCATGATGGTTTGATCAAGAATTAAAGACATTGCAAAGGGAAGATGCCTGCACTGATCTGTCGTATGAATGTAAATCGCACGATCAATACCATTGATGAGAGTAGGATCTTTAACAGCAGAAGCAGCGCCCATGCCACGGCCCATCATGCCGCCACCTTCGCCACCACGCCCCATCATTGGCATACCCGGGCCGCCCGGGGGCATACCACCAGGAGGCATACCTGGCCCACCGGGGCCTGCGCCACCTTCTGCAGGCTCTTCAGCACCGCCTGTGTCTTTCTTTAAAACATTCGGAGAGCGGTTGACCAATTTTAGATTAGCCATGCGATGACTGGTTCGTGCAAGCTCAAGGGCGTTGATCATTTTGATCGGCGTATTCTTAGAAGTGAATACCTGCTCGAGGGTAAAATCTTTGGCGATGTCGAAACTGAAGGGTAATGCAATTTTATCTTTGAGAAACTCCCGAATCTGCCCGAAGCCCAAGGGTTCTCCCTGAACCTTCAAGGGCACCACGGTAGTTCCTTGCCGTAAAACAAATTCGGTGGTAGAGCCAGCAACCGGATTATCAAGCGTCATAACCCTGCGATCTTGATGCACATTCATGATTTTACTTCTGGGACTGATAAACTTTTCACGCTCCACAGCTTCAAACATCAGGTCAATTTCCCAGATCGAGTTATAAAACCTTTTCCTAGCTTTTACTTCAGGGGGATTAACTTCATCCATGGCGATGGTATCGGGAGTCATGGCGCCAATGGACTGAATGGCTTTAAGAATATCGCGAATAATCTCTCGTTTGACCCAGAAAGATTCTTGAGCCAGCCAAACTTCTTCTGCAGTAGGAGTAGAACCACGCTTCCAAGTAATGGGGGCCATCAACGAATCGAACCCGTTGTTAAATTCGACGGGGAACCTTGCATCGACTAATTCTTTTTCGAAGTTATGAAATTGGGTGAGGTAAAGGGTATCTTTATAAATATCGAGAGTAGTACCATCAATGGGTTCGGAAGGATAACGCCAGTTCCCTTCGTTATTGGCATTCATGGAAAGTTTTTCAGGGATATTAGGATCAAACTTAGACCAGACAAGTTTGCCCGACTTGGAATCATATTTTTTTTCCCAAATATCATCCCTTTTGAACCAGGTTTGCATGTCTTTTTGAGGAATCCAAGCTTTGTTCCAAATTTCATCGCGCTGAGTTTTCAGCTTCTCTTCTCTGGCGCTCCAAGGGGGAAGAAAATTACCGTTTTTAAAATCGTTAAGCCCTTTGACCGACTTAAGCTTTTCAGCATAAGCCTTTTTCTCTTTTTCCCCACCTATTGCAGTTAGTTGGAAATAAGAAAGCACGATCAAAAGAAGAGCAAGAACCCCAAGCCCGATCCAAAATCGGAACTTGTTAATCTGCTTCATATCAATTTTAATTTTCGCTTTAGCCATGATAATTCTCACTTCTAAACATTAAAACAGTTCGACCTAAATCTAAAACCCTTACTCTAAAATCCTTACTGGGGAGGAGGCACAACAGGAACAGGAACAGCAGCAGGCTGATTCAAGGGAGGTCTGTTTCCTGGTAAATCGCCCCTAGGCCTGTTAATCGATTTCTTCGATGGATCAATCACACCACGCGGAACCCCTTTACCCGGCCCTGTGGAAGTTAAACCAGCACCACCACCAATTGCATCCGCAGGCGATGCTGCAGTGGGGTCTGCTCCTTCACCAGCAGTGGCACGCATGGCATCGGAAGGAGTGGGCTCTTTCCAAACAAAGAGGATGACAAATTCAGTTCTAGTATGGTTGGATTTTGCACCCGTGGTAGTTGCAGTGGAAGCAGCGCCTCCCGGGCCAATCGGGTTTTCACCAGGGCCACCACCCATCATGCTACCAGGGCCACCACCCATCATGCCACCCCGGCCAAAACCACCTGCAGAAGCAGCAGATCCTGTGGATCCTACGGGAGCCCAACCATCTCGGGAAGCCGCTCCAGCACCAGCACCAGAATCGCCCCCACCCTGCATCATACCTGGCCCGCCCGGGCTACCGGGGGGAGGCATACCGGGGCCACCGCCACCTTCACCAAAACCACCCGCACGCATTGCATTGGCAAGATAACTCTGCCCAATGATTTCGAAATTGGTGCGCTCGTTTGTTTTCTTGGTCAGATACTTATAAACAAGAACATGGCTGACCCTGTTGACAACCGGGCCCAAATCTGGCAACCCCGCCCCAGCGGCAGGCGCCTCTGCATTATTCGCAGGGCCATTTTTAACTATGCCATATCGAACAAGATTTTCGAGTAAGACTTCCTGCACAAATCGTTTTTGATCCTGCTGGAAAGTGTAGCCACGCAACTCAACAACCCAACCGGCACCATCAGGGCTTTTTTCCCAATGCTCAATAGGCCGAACATCTTCCTTCACCTTGCGTTCTTCAGACTTGGCCCCGCCCTTGACCTGCTGCCAATACCCAGAGAGATTTTCGGTGAATTTGCAATCGACAGACTCAATATTAAACTCAATCAACTGATCAATATTTTTACCCAAAGTATCGCCTGGCTCATAACCATCGTTGCCAAACTCATCACGCGACAAAGTCTGCCTGCGCACAAGTTCCTTATAGGCGGCTTCGCCCCTAGGCCTGTTTTGAGCTACATTCCAATAAGCAGCCCGTTGCTGATCAGAAAGATTTTTCCCATCCTGCCTTGGAATGGCTTCGTTCAAATAAGTGAAGAGATCAAGCCAATTGAATCTTTCATCCTGCCCAGACAAAAGACTTTTTACATTCGACTCTTCCTTGGCAACATTTGCCTTGGCCTGTTCAAAGTTTTTCTTTCCTTTACTCACATCGCCGATGATGCGTTCACCCTCTTTGATGGACTTAGCAACAGTAGGGTCGGTCCAGGCACGAGCTTGCAAATGATTCTTTAAGGAGTAGGTGCTGAGGCCGAGTAAAACCGCTGCTGCTGCAGCAACAGCCCAAGGCCTTTTCATTTTAAGTTGTCGTTCTGCAACAATTTCAGGAGGCAGTAAATTGGTGGTCATTCGCACTTGCTTCAAACCCTGCAAGGCCAAGCCATAAGCACCTGCAAAAGTTAAAAGGTTGTCGCTGAAGTTGGTCGCCTTGATGACCGAATCGCCCTTAAGCCTTTCGAATGTTCCGGGCTTTCGAAGTTCTACACCCAACTTTTCCTGCAGAAACCGTTGCAAGCCGTGCAACTTAAAACCATTGCCCAGCGCAAGCATGTATTCAAACTCAATATTGCGATGGCGATTACTGAAATAAGTAAGAGAGCGCTGCAACTCGCCCACCAAATCTTGGAAGATAGGTTTCACTGCGGTGATGACCGCTTTTAAATCGGGGCCATCCTTGGTTGTGGCTTTAGCAATCGTTCGTTTTAAATGCTCTGCCTTGGCGAAGGTCAGCTTGAATTCCTTGGCGATTTCCTTGGTGAACCTGCTGCCACCAATACTGATACTTCTCTGCTCGATGATTTTGGTGCCATCGGTCAAAACCAGATTGCTGATATCGTTGCCTATATCCAGCCCCAATATGCCTTTTTTAGGGGCATCATCATCATCGGATTCGATGGCGGGCGAACCATCGGCTTTGTAATTTTTCCCCATGACATCAAATGCGATGTAATTGATCAGCGCAAGAGGCGCCATCTGAACCGCATGAAGATCAATATTAACATCGCGATAATTCAAAAGCGTTTTATTAATGAAATCACGCTTCATTGCAAAAAGACCAATCTCACTATCTAAAGCAAGACCATCAATCACCATGCCTGAACCAAGCTTCTGAAAATCCCAGACAACCTCGTTAAGAGGAAAGGGAATTTGCTGCTTGGCTTCGAACCGAACAATCTCAGCTATTTTGCTTTCTTCAACCGGAGGCAATTTCACAAAGCGTGCGAGACCACTCTGGCTCGAAACAGACAAACAGACCAGATCGCCACGAACCTTGTTTCTTGAAAGAAACTTCAACAAAGCCTCTTTGATCATTTTATCTTGGTCTTGAAGATTTTCAGGCTGACTAAGAATCTTGGCATGATCAATAAAATCGTAATGAGTTGCAACAGGCGAACCATCTTGCATCTCTAGGCGGATGGCCTTCATCGAGCAAACGCCCATCTCCAAACCCCAAGCACCTTGATTTTTCGCCATGTCAACCTCTTGTTTTTGTTGGGCGCTTTTACGCCACAAACGACTAAGGCACCGTTTAACTACACCCTAAGCTAATCCAAGGAAAAGCAAGCATAAATGCTACCATGGCACCAATGCCAATGCAAACCACCAAAAGACTAATGATATTCTCCCACTTAGAAACACGCGTGGGCAGGGATTGTTGGAAATATTATCAAAGGAAGTGCAAAAATAGCGAAGCCGTCCGGATTCCTCGGATGAGGTAAACCGTACGGCTTCGCTTATGTGAAGAATAATCTAGGATCATTCTAAATTAGTTATTGTCACGCTTTTCATCAATCAAGGTTTGGATGCGTTCAGAAAGAAGCGCGGTATCAAAGGGCTTCTTGAAAGCTTCGTTAAAACCAAATTGACTCAAAGCTTCTGGGCTTGCTTCGTCTTCGCTTGCCATTGCAATGATCACAGTGGATTCATAAGCAATGTTTCTGCGGAGATTTTGGGCAATCTGAAGGCCTTCGCTGCGTCCCATTGCAAGGTCAATCACAATGGTATCAGGGTGAAAGCTTTCTGCTTGAATGCCTGCTTCAAACCCGCTGTTGGCGACTTCATATTTGAAGTCTTCATCTTCGGGAAGCAATTCCTTGATTCGATCGGTGAAGATTTTCTCAGTACCGATGAGAAGAATCTTGTGCCAACCTTCTTCTTCGAGTTCTCCAAGGGGCATTCCATGTTCTTTTAGGAACCGGATAAGCTGTTCTCGGGGAATTCGACGATCTTGACTACCAGGAATACGGTAGCCACGAAGTCTGCCAGAATCGAACCATTTGCTAACCGTCCTTGGCGCTACTTTACAAATCTTCGCGACCTGGCCGGTGGTAAACACCTTCTTCATTTGAAATTCTCCATAAAGCAATACAGGGTGGCTGGGTCTCTTAAACCGGGTTATGCGGAATATTCCCGGCAAAGCATCCACTTCTACTCACTTCAGAGCTCCGGCCTGGCCATTTTGTATTAGGCAATCAGACCTTTATGTCGGCACAAACCAACATTCCGTCATCTATAATGATCCCCGTCCCTGAGATCATTCCAGGCGCGGCTTCCCGAAGTAAGCAGAATCACCAAGGTTGAGTATTCACCGCATCAGGATCCATTCTCCATCCTTGGAGCCTTAGATCACTTTCAGCGGTTATGTCTCTTCCGCCTTGGTTAATAATTAAATCGGTTAAATTGGTCGTGAAGATTAGAAATATCTTTGCAAGTTAGATAGATTCTGCCATTTGACCCTGCTACGACTTCTGCCATGCTTACCCCGCTTCGCCTTGACACGCGGTTTCTAATGCTTATCCCCCTTCTGAGGGTTACGCGACTTCCTATTTTTCTTAATCCCCTATAAAACAAGGATTTCCTAGTCAACCAAAGGCCCCCGCACCAAGGGTACACAACCTAGTTTAAACAAAGAATTTCGAACCCTAACCTAAAAAAAATAGAGGTGGAATTGCTGCAAAATATTTTTTGTGAGCTTTAAAAAAAATCAGACTATTCAGGTACCAAACTCTTACGATAGACCATCATATCATCCCCCGCAGCGTAGAAACCCCGCATCCGAGCTTCTAATAGGTAGCCATACTTAAGGTAAAACTGCCTTGTAGGGTCGTACTTTTCTTGGGAAGAGGTTTCAATGAATAAAACCCTGCCTCCAAGTTCTAAAGCATGCTTTTCTACCTGTTTGAGCATTCGCCCGCCCAATCCCTTTCCCTGCAAGTCATTTTGCACCACAATCCACCATAATTGCCAGGTTCCTTCCGTCATGGGTGCGGGCGCATAGTAAACGAAACCTAATTTCTTATCTTTATCCTGTAACAAGTATGCTTTATGCTCATAAATGTGGTTTTCCTCATGATAATCGTCCAGCACCTCCCTTAATGCCTGCACTTCATGCTCTTTAAAAAAGCCCGTTCCATCCGCCATGGTTACCAGATCATCCGTATGGCTTGGCAACAAAGGTATCATTTCGAAGTTATCTTGTGGCATTTTGAAAACCTTCACTTCTTTATTACACGCTAAACAATTGAATAAAGCCTTCTCTTCCGAGGCCCACCAATAAGACATAAGATTAAGCCAGTTATAGCTTAATAGCCAATCATTCTTGATTTCTAAACATAAGTTTCTCAAATTTAACTTCAAAATAGACTTGGTTGTCTTGTTATCTTAATGTTATAATTAATTTTAGGAATGCGGTTTGTCACCAGTAAGATTATTGTTTATAAATCGATACCTACAATCAGTAAAAGGTGTTTATTCTAAGGTGGAGCCGAATGGTTGTATTTTAGTCCTACCGGTATAATGTGGCTTAAGTTTGCTCAAAATTTAAATCACAGTAATGGTTAATTTGTAGTTTATTCTCCAAATAAGTGAACATAGCTTAGCGCTATCCTTATTTATTGAAAGGTTTTAATGTTTTCATCTGCTAGGTCGATTATCGCAACTCTGATCTTATCCACAATTGTGGTAGGTACACCCCCGCTTGCAGGTTCAGAAAGTTGGGCTGATTTCTTCAGGGATTTATTCAGTATTGCAGATTACGAATCCATGATCGAAGACGAAAATAAACTGACTGATAAGCTCAATAGAAAAGATGCAGTTATTTTAAATAGGTTGGCTGCAAAAAACAAAGTGATCGATGCCTTGGCAGAAAAAAAAATCACCTTTCTACAAGCATCTGCTTGTTTTCATTTCATCCAAAAACAAACCAACGATCTTCTCGAAATTCATGACAACAACTTCAAAAATCTGCCTAATGAAACCCAATGCTCTATCAATCTACTTCATTGGGCCAAACAAAGCATATCCTTGCAAGGCGCACAATTAGACGATTACGAAAACTTTAAGTTCACAGTGGAAAATGCAGAATGCGAAGGCAGTGCAGTTGATTTGCCCCTGCCCCCTGCTTATTTGATTGCTGACTTCATCAACTGAAGCTTTAATAAACAACCCCTCTGCATGATTCTTACCAGTTATCAGCTTTTTGCACAGCAAGTGCTGCTTCAAGCTCAGACTTCTTGGGCTTTAATTCTAATCCAATGTAATCTTTATACCCTAGTTCCTTAACTCCCTTAAGAAGTTCAGCAAATTTGATTTCGCCAATACCCGGTTCATTTCTGCCTGGGTGATCTGCAATTTGTAAATACCCAACACAATCGAGGCCCTTCTTAAGGTTTTCCAGAAGGTTCCCCTCGGTTATATACATGTGATAAAGATCCCAGTTCAGTTTTACCATGGGACTGTTGACGGCCCGAATAATCTTCGTTGCTGGCGCACTGCCATAAAGGCAATGCCCCTTGTGATCTACCTTGATATTCATGGGCTCAAGAATCAGCATAATGCCATGTTTTTCAGCAATCGGAGCTGCTTTTTTAAGCCCCTCGATGATATTTTCATGCATCTTTTCTTGGCTTACATCTTTAATGTCGTTGCCCCCAACCACAGTCATCATCTTGCAATCCAGTTTCTTGGCTGTTTCGCAAGATGCTTCGATTTCTTCCAAG
>Ga0214919_10008438_pt1 | contig 13567 bp, 16 predicted proteins | sample LL1503_MetaG_FD_177994 | JGI IMG/M metagenome (GOLD analysis project Ga0214919, IMG submission 177994) | Freshwater microbial communities from Lake Lanier, Atlanta, Georgia, United States - LL-1503 | ecosystem: Environmental > Aquatic > Freshwater > Lake | place: USA: Georgia | collected...
GCCTACGCCTACTCCTACGCATACGCCTACTCCTACGCCTACGCCTCCGCCTACGCCTACGCCTACGCCTACGCCTACGCCTACGCCTACGCCTACGCCTACGCCTACCCCTACGCCTACGCCTAGTCCTACGCTTACGCCTACACCACCGGCGACGGTTTATTCTTTTGTGTATTATCAAAATGCTAATTCTTCAGAAAACCCTTACACATATACTATTTCTCCTCATACAGACATGACAAAGGCAGCTACCGGCCAATTTCTCGGTCCTATATTTACTGGAATCACACCTGCCGCTTTTACTATGACTGTGAATTCTAATACTCCATTACCACAAGGATTATCTATAGATTCGACAACAGGTATTTTAGGTGGTACTTATGGAAGATTAGGTGATAAGCCTATTAAATGTGTTTTTTCTTTATATATTGATGGTGTATATAACACTAATTACACAGTTGGTTTTCAAGATGCCTCACCATCATTACCCGACTCATTTAATTATTTATACACAGTTAATAACAAACAAAAACAATTTAATCTGTTTATTTTTACACCTAATAGTAGTTTATCATCTTTTGTCCAACAACAACTTCTTCCCACTAACAAATTTTTTGACACTATTGAGACTCCTATTTATCAGTTGAGTTCTACATCAAATCCATTGCCTAACGGAGTAACGATAGATCCGTCAACAGGTAAATTAACTGGTAATTATGGAAGAATTGGGTTGGGTAAGACTACTGTATGTACTATTTCCTTATTTGATGATTCAATTTTTATTTGCAGTACTATTGTTACATTTCAAGATAAACCTTATGGTAGTTCATCATTTAAGTATCCTGGTACGACTCCTAATGGATTGAACATAAATACATTCATTTTGAATCCTGATACTATCATACCGGCTACAGGTTTTCCGACAACCATGTTCCAACCAAACCTATTAAATACTACTGTGTCACCAAACAACGCTACTTATCAACTGACGGTGGGGTCTTCACCATTGCCGTTATATACAACGTCATCATCACCTTATACGCAACAAACATTACCTCCTGGAGGAGCATTAAGTGGTTATTATAAAAGACTTGGACTAGGCAATACTTGTACATGTAACATTTCCTTATATGATACTGGTGTGCTTGTTGACACTATTAATATTATGTTCCAAGATAAACCTCCTAAAAACGATGTATTTTATTATTACGGAAATACGAACGGTACTTCTAAAAATACGTTTATCATACAACCAAACACTGACATGGATAGTATACCTATAAAAACTCGTCAGCCAAAAATAGACAAAATTACTCTACAAAACCCTACTTATGAACTGGGGGAGGGGTCTTCACCATTGCCGTTATTAGAGGATAAAAACAACCCAAACAAACCAGCAAGTTTAAAATCAGATGGAGTAATACGCGGGTATTATCCAGGAACTAATGTTGGTACTGTTAATTGTTATATTAATTTACTTGATAATGGTCTTCTAGTGAATACAATTATAATTTCATTTAGTAATGCTCCACCGAGTAATGCTAGAAACATAGAAGAAATAAACCACATCGTACGGGTTCAAGAACCAGCACGGGCACGGGCACGGGTTAATCCTCCTCGTACTATAGTAAATAACCATGTAACTCCTATAGTTAATAACAATAGACGTATTGGGTTGTGGATGAATAAAAAATAAAGATAAATGATATAAATGATTGATAAGTATTTATATCATTGATGGCTGCATATTACTTATTACAGTTGTTTGTAGATGTGCACGATGACGAATTAGTAAATTTGTATAAACAAGCTATTATTAAGCATAATACGGTGGTGGAAGCCTATTTCAAGGATACTTCTTCAGTTCATGTGGACGCGGGGTTTGATTTGTTTTGTCCTAATTTTATTACTGTGTTGGGGAGACAGACGCAAAAGGTGAACCATAGAGTGAAGACGGCGATGAAATTTATTTTGAAAGATAATGAGAATAATTTGGATATTAGTATGTCGGTCGGCTATTATTTATATCCCCGGTCGAGTACCGGTAGTAAGACGCCCCTGCGGTTGGCGAATTCGGTGGGGATTATTGACTCTGGCTACCGAGGGTATCTTATCGCCGTATTTGATAATTGGCAGGAGGAAGTGTTTAATATTGAACCTTATCAACGACTGGCGCAGGTGTGTCCACCCAACTTGACATATCCGATTTATGTGCAGATGGTTGAACAGGAAGAAGACTTGGGTGTCACGGTGCGAGGGGCGGGGGGATTTGGATCGTCGGGGAAATAATATACTTTTATAAAATATTGCAAAAAAGTATTGCAAAAAAGTATTTTAAAACTACATTATAATGGATAAACCAGATATATTATTAGAAAATATTGGCATGGATTTTATACTTGATGAACCTATACTTGATATAGATATAGATATAGATGAACATAATTACGGCAGTGAACCGAGTGACTCGGACAATGAATTAGATCATATGGATGCAGTCAGAAAACCACCCTCGTTTAAATATAAGAAATTATCGTATAATGATGTGAAGACCCATGTAAACAAGTCTTATCAACAAGATATGGTGCACCGCTATTCGTCGGCACTAGATATTTTGGCGAGTTATATCAAAGGGCAGAAAATTATCTATATGGAAGCACGGACTTACACCGTGTCGATTTTAAATTGTTTAATGTTGCCGTCGATTTTTATTTCCGCATTAGTGTCGATTATACAAATACCTTTACAAAATACGGCGCAAGGGGCGATTATTTTATCCGCATTGTCGGCGTTTGTGGCTTTCTTATTAGCGATTATTAATTATCTCAAGTTAGAAGCGGAGGCGGAGGCGCATAAAATATCCTCACATAAATATGATAAATTGCAAAGCTTTGTGGAATTTCAATCGGGGCAGGTCTTATTATTCAGTGACCCTGTTCTTTATCAAGATAATATTATGTCAGAGCAGGAGAAAGAAAAAGAAAAAGACAAAGATGCAGATAAGAAGACATGTATGAAACAGGTACGTTTAGAGGCCGAGATAGACCTTATTAACAAAATGCGGGAGACTATTAAAATGATAGCAGAGAAAATAGAAGAGATCAAAGTTATAAATCAATTTATTATTCCCAGTATTATTCGTTACCGCTATTCGCTTATTTATAATACCAATATTTTTTCGGTAATAAAGAAAATCGATGATTATAAAGCCAAGACACTAACAGACTTAAAAAATGTGAAAAATGAATTGCGTTTTATTAATGTCATGCAGAAACAAAAAATATATACGTATAATCAAAGAGCGGGGGAGTTATTTAAGAAGAAGAAGAATATTGTACGTATGATACTCTATTTGAATACGGCGTTTTCTATGATTGATAAAATGTTCCAACAAGAAATCGATACGGTAAAACTTAAACAAAATAATTGCATAAGTTTTTTAATAAATGATATATTGATGCGATGCTGTGGGTGTTGTTCCTTTGGGAAGACCTTTTGTTTGCCGGTAGAATATGTGCCGCCGGGTAATGTTAATGGTGCCAGTACTATTTTGGAAAAAATAATGGGGATCGGATTGCATGTAGAGGAGGAGGATGAATTAGTGTAACTAGTTATCTTCGACGTGTAACTAGTTATCTTCGACGCGTACCAGTTGAACGTTCATCTTGCGAATATCCGCGGTTTTGCTCTTCGTCTGAAGAGCGGGATTCTTCAGAATATTCACGTTGACTTTGCTGATGTTTCGAGCGTTTACCACGAGGAGGAGATTTTTCAGGGGAGGGACTGGGAGTGGGAGTGGGAGTTTTTTTGCGGGATTGGGGTGATGGTACAGGGGACGGTGAAGGGCTAGGTGTATCGGAGGGACCAAAGATGGTGCGCTTCACCTGTCGATGAACTTTATTATAATTCTTGGCGAGATTTTCTTTGGTAAACTTACTCTTGGAAAACCACCCGGCGGTAGTGATGAGCGCAATTAAGCTTTGTACAACCGTATTATAACGTTGTGCGCGGGCGGTACAGGATTGGCCTTCGGCTGCAAACAAATTAGCACTAATATGCTCCAATACATTTTGCCCACATAATGTCGGTAAGATGCCGACCGAGACGATAAAAGCTTCTAACATGGGTATACCTACCCAAAACCCGCTACCAGCTACTAAAAGAATCACCATGTCAGTTATTTTATTTTTTTGATATGCGGTTAAAGCGCCTCCTTTCATATTATGTTTTCTGGTGTATTTATTTACGCGACCACCAACGAGTTTGGTTTTGGACCGGGTCTTGGACTTTGAAGGGGTCTTGGTCTTTGAAGGGGTCTTGGTCTTGGTCTTGGTCCCTTTTTTCATAAGATTATAATTTTTTTCTAAATCTTTAAATATACTATTGATTAAGGTATTGGGGGCTATATTGGCGGCCTTTAATTTATCTATATCTGTTTTATTGGGCTTCTTAACACAGTCCAATCGTGGTAATTCACAAGATAAATTCATTTATATTATTAGAGAAGAAAATATAATAAAAATCATGTGAGTTTTATTATGTTTTTGTTGCTATACATTTTATTCTTCATTCTATTACGTTGCCTTACATTTTACATTCCATTCTATTACGTTGCCTTACATTTAATACTCCATTCTATTACGTTGCCTTACATTTTATACTCCATTCTATTACGTTGCCTTACATTTTATACTCCATTCCATTTTATACTCCATTCCATTTTATACTCCATTCCATTTTATACACAGCATTGTATAAATACACATTATCTTCACGCAGACCATGAAGATAAATAAACTTACCATTATGATATCGACGTAATCAATAATATTTATTTCTTTGATAGTATTCATGTCTTTGATAGTATTCATGTCTTTGATAGTATTCATTTCTTTGATAGTATTCATTTCTTTAAATGAAAAGTATTTCAATATAAATAAACAAATCAATTTTTAATTCTAAATACTATTATTGCGGTTAATATCATAATACAAGTATAGATTATCTTATCAGCAAGACTACTGGTCATGGGTGCGCCTGTTATATATTCTAAAGGAGAGAACATAAACATCCAGGGCCCCCACCACTGGTTCGAATTTAGTAGATGGCGTTCAATGCGAACCAATAGACAGCCTTTGAAATAGAAATGGCAAAAAATTACAACATAAAGAAAGAAAGACAAAAAATAATAGAGTTTATTGACGGGACCGAAAAGTAAATAGAATAAAGGGATAATCATAATTATCCAATGGAAGATGATCATAACGTAGCCACTCATTTTATCATTACCGGTGTATTTGTATAAGAATTGTTGGGTATTGTTAATAATTGATTGGGTATGTTGCTTTCTTTTGGCTAATGTAAACATATATAAACAACCTTTAAAAAAGGTTGAGCCAAATCCAACCTAATTTAAAAGTAAATTTACACTTATTTAAAAGTAAATTTATACTTATTTTAAAGTAAATTTATACTTATTTAAAAGTAAATTTAGTTGGGGTTTGGCTCAACCTTTTTAAAGGTTGGTTGGATTTGGCTCAACCTTTTTTAAAGGTTGGTTGGATTTGGCTCAACCTTTTTTAAAGGTTGGTTGGATAAATGCATTTTTATATATTCATGAATAGCTGTCACGTTTTTAACAGGGAAGATATTGCGATAATACATGGAACTATCGAGAAAAGGAATAGGTACTGTGATGGCTACTTTATCGTTTGTACTATAATCAACAATAAATTCATCAAATGCATTACGGTTGCAATGTTTATACTTATACATAATATCATCATTTGATACTATATTTTTCCAACCATTATTGGTAAATTCATTATGAATAATATTGTGTATGATGGGCACATTTGTATTACTGGCTACATTTGTATTACTGGGCACATTTGTATTACTGGGCACATTTGTATTACTGGGCACATTTGTATTACTGGGCACATTTGTATTACTGGGCATTAGTTGTTGTTACTTATAATGGTGTGGTAGCTTTAAATAATTTTTATACTTTTATACTTAATATACTTATACTTATAAATATAAAAGTATTTGAAAAAGGGGGCTTATTTTCAAATTTCATGCAAAATATACCCATACGGGGGGTCGAACCCCGGATCTTAAGCTCACTGTTTGTTTAAATATTAAATTTAAATAATAGAAGGCTTACGCGTTATCCACTACGCTATATGGGCTTATATGCATGAATTTGAAAATAAACTACACAGATGAAGATCGATCGTTTATATTCAAAATGGGAACTGTGGGGTTCGAACCCACGCGGAAATATTCCATTGGGTCTTAAATCCAACGCCTTAACCACTCGGCCAAATTCCCTATTATTGAATACATAACGATCACAGCTGTATGTTTATTGGACTCTCCCGACCAGACTTGAACTGGCAACCTTTCGGTAGCTATAGCAAAAACAATGCTTAATAACAGCCGAACGCGCTAACCAATTGCGCCACGGAAGATTAGATGATCCACCCAGTGGATATATTGTATAGAGGGTTTGTCTTTAAATTCTTTTAAACAAACAACCTTTAAAAAAGGTTGCGCCAAAATTCAACCTTTAAAAAATGTTCAAACGAAGTAGGTTGCGTCAAAATTTATCAACCTATTTTAGGCCTCATTATTAAAAGTATAATAAACTATATAATGGAAGAAAATATATTAGAAGACGATGAATTAGTATGTGATGAATTAGAAGAAGAAAAAGATATATTTATGCCTTCTGATATTGCATCCACCATGTCACGTTTGGTTATTGAGCGAAGTTATAAGAAAAGTGCGGGGGATGATTGTGCGATTTGTTTAGATACGATGTATCAAAAAAAATGTGAATATTTGCCATGTAAACACGTATTTCATTATGAATGTTTAAAGACCCTTATTGAAAAACAAACTTATACGTGTCCTTTATGCCGTTATGATTTTAAAGGGCTTTTGGCGGCCGTGGGGATAAATGTGCCAGAAGAGGTTGCCGATAATTATGTATTGACCGTATTTACGAATATGGATTTATATGATTTTATGTTGGAATTGTTATGGCGAAGTTATGGTTTAGAGTATTAAATGTTTGTTTTTATTTTTTATTTAAAAAATAAAAATGCATTAGGGAAGACTATTAGTATTATGCTCCTAGCAAGGCTCGAACTTGCGACACATGGCATATAAGACCATCACTCTGCCAACTGAGTTATAGGAGCATTTAATAGTCTTAATATAGTGAGAGATTATTATTTAAGTTGTTTTATATACTTTTAATATATACGATGAAACTAACTAAAAAAAAATCTCATAAATGGTCCAGGAAATATAAACTTAGTATTAATTGTAAACAGCCGAAGGGATTTTCGCAACGGCAATACTGTAAATATGGAAGGCGAAAAACCAGAAAAAATCGTAAGTGATTTTCTATGTCTGTTACACTTGTTCTTTTTTTTAAAAGAATATATATATAATGCGTAAAACTTTTAAAAAAGGAAAGAGAGAAAAGAAGATAAAAACCATGAAAAAAGGTTCGGGTTCGGGTTCAGTTGCCGGTTTAGCTAAAGTAGTCATACCTAAATTTCTCGAAATGATAAATACCATTAAAATCTATCACTGGAAGACGACGAACTACGCCACACATAAAGCCACGGATCAATTGTTCGCGGATTTAAATACGAAAACGGATGAATTTGTGGAAGTCATGTTGGGAAAGAGTATGATGAACCGCGATAAGGTGTTAAACTTTTCGGGTGCGAAAATAGTGTCTTTTTCAACGAATGCTGAATGTCGAAGAGTTGTAGAAGGTTATAAAACGTTTTTGTTGGATTTACCCAAAAATAAAAACTTTAATAGCATGGCAAATGTGGATCTGTTGGCGATTCGGGATGAAATACTGGCGTTGCTTAACCAGTTTCTGTATTTGCTGACGTTGGCCTAACCAACCTTTTACACCTTCGCACATTTCAAGTGCGTGGTAACTGTTACCTTTGCTACCGACGAAGTCGGCGATTTAATTGTGCAAAGGTGTAAAAAGGTTGCGCCAAACCGTACTCATTAACAGGTATGATAAACATATAATTTATCATACATTTTTCTATATTTTTTGCGCAATATTTACGGGAGTTTTGTGGTACTTTTCTCACTTGTTTCGCTGACAAAAGTACGGGTTTGGCGCAACTTTTTACAAAGGTTCAAACGAAGTAGACTACTAGCGAATACACATCGTGTGCAATAGCCGATTCGAGAAATAAGCGATACCCAACATTATAACGGAAGATACACTATTCATGATAATATATTTATTCTTTTGATAATCACCAAACAGAAAAATTAAACTAATTAAGCTAAAGATCATTAGAACAAAAGCAAAAACAGAGAGAAAATAAAAATACATACAATATTTCCTATCTAAAGGGGCAAATAAGCCTTTTACGTCTTGTGTGTACATTTTATATTATACAGAAAGAAATTTATTTAATAAAACAATAGTTATTCTTCATCTGGTATGATTATTCTTTCTATTGGGACCACAGTATAGGTTACGTATGTAATGGTAGTAATAAGAGTAGCGGTATTAAGAGTTGGTTCACTCATTATATAATATAAAAATAAAATAATCTATAAAAATAAAATAATCTATAAAAATAAAATAATCTATAAAAATAAAATAATCTATAAAAATAAAATAATCTATAAAAATAAAATAATCTATAGCTATAAGCGTACCTGAGATATAGCTATAGATAAAGGATAAATAAGAATATAAATAAGGATGATAATTAATATTAAAGAGAGAAAGAGGTTTAATAGGAGATAAATAGGATACTGTGGGATATACAGTGCGCACAGTACTCCCTACCGGCCTTCTTCCATTTCCCCCTTTATCTACCCCTCAATCTACCCCTCAATCACCCCCTCCCCTAACCCAGAAATGAGTGACAAAACCAGAAACCAGTCACAATTTATTCACCCTATAATCTACCCCTCAATCTACCCTCAATCTTACCCCTAGACTTATATACAACTTTACCTTACAATTCTACCCTCCCATCCCCTAACCCAGAAATGAGTGACAAAACCAGAAACCGGCCACAATTTATTCTATTCTATTTCCAATTAAATAGCCAATAGTACTCCCCATTATGACATCACTCAACCAATGTTTATCATCATACACGCGAGATACTGCAGTTATCGTTGCTAAACTATACAACACCACCGTTTTCACGAACGATCTAGGTGTCATTTTATCCGCCGCCGTCGCAAACGCAAACGCCACGGCTGAATGTCCAGAAGGCATTGAAGAGAGAGAATAATCTAATCCTTTAAATAGGTTAAAATTCAACGCATCATCCGGCGACACATAAGGACGGGCGCGACCCGTTATTACTGTTATGCCACGGGCTAACGCCCCACCAAGAACAGTGGCCTTTAGGGTTGCCATCCCTAGCTCTTTATTATCCAATACATACAATAAACCTGCTACCGCTATGGCGCCTCCGCCCCCCCAGATGTCGCCGCCTTTCATTATACCATTTATTATACTACTCTTATGAAATCTCTCCTCTCGAATAACGTCTGACACTTTTTTATCTATACTAGGTATTAATAACGCACTCGTACCGATAGATGCTGATAATAATAGTATTTCATTTAATGACATTCTATAATCTATACATATATTTAATTATAATTTAACACCCTGTTTACCCTACCCTTTCTCCCTAAGCCGGAAATGAGTAACAAAACCAGAAACCGGCCACACCAGATAAAGGTCTATTTTACCGATAAGAAACCTTTCCTTCCCTATAAAAAAAGAATAAATATATTATTAATAGAGAGAAACCCTTTTAATATTTTTATTCCATCTCTCTATAACTATACAATTCCTGTGCGCTTGACCGACACAAAGGACACTGCTTTTTCACCTTCAGCCACTCCGCCAAACATACCTGTCCAAATTCATGCGCACACTCCTCTATACCTTGCATCTCTCCCTGCCTATGCTTCCCCAGACAAATCGCGCACTCTATTTCCTTTTTTATTTCCTCTTTAGTTCTGTATCTTAGTACCACTTTCAGCCCCAAGCATGCTCTATAATAATTTAATATTTCCTCTTTATTCTCTCTCAATATTTTATAAGACCATGCCCCTATCTCCCCTCCCTCACTCGCTCTTTTAATTTCCGTTTCAAAGTGTGCGATTACACTCTGCTCTTTCTCTATACAGTTTTCCATTACCTTTTTTAAGTCTTCTTTTGCCTTTATATATTTCTCTATTTCCAATTCCACATTATCTGTTTCCTTTATAGTTTTACCGGCTATTTTTATTATTACCATGCTTGTTCTCTCTATTATATTCATTTTAATTTACTTTTATTATAGAATATTACTTCAATTTTAGAGAGAAAAAAGAACTTATCTATTAGTTCTCTTTTTTATATATTTTTTTAATAAGTTTTTTGTTTTTATATTTTTTTAATAAGTTTTTTAGATTTTTTATATTTTTTAATAAGTTTTTTAGATTTTTTATATACATGTTTTCTCTCTAGTTAAACTCAATCTCTTGTGACTCCTCGTTCCACGTGCCAATCTCGTCCGAAGTCTCCACATCGAATACTGTATTATCGGCAGATCGCGCATATTTCTTTCCTTTATACGTGAACCCTTTCACTTTCACATCTTCCACTTCCTCCTCCTCTTCTTCTTCTTCTTCTGACTCCAACTCTTCCTCCTCGACAACTTCCTCCTCGACAACTTCCTCCACAACTGGCTTTTTCTCAGCTACTTTCTTCGCTGCCGGTTTTTTCTCAGCTACTTTCTTCTCAGCAACTGGTTTTTTCTCAGCTACTTTCTTCTCAGCAACCGGTTTTTTCTCAGCTACTTTCTTCTCAGCAACTGGTTTTTTCTCAGCTACTTTCTTCTCAGCAACTGGTTTTTTCTCAGCTACTTTCTTCGCTGCCGGCTTTTTCTCAGCAACTGGCTTTTCGGAATCTTTTTTCGCCTTTTCAGCCTCTTTTTCAGCCTTTTTCGCCGCCTTTTCAGCCTCTTTTTCAGCTAATTTCGCCGCCTTTTCAGCTTCCTTTTCAGCCTCTTTTTCAGCGATTTTCGCCTGTTTTTCAGCCTCTTTTTCAGCGATTTTCGCCTGTTTTTCAGCTTCCTTTTCAGCTAATTTCGCCGCCTTTTCAGCTTCCTTTTCAGCTAATTTTGATTTAATCAAAGCTTCTTTCTCGGCTTCTTTCTCTTCAGGCGTCTTTTTCGCCTTCTTTTCTTTCTTCGCCTTTACTTTTGGCACCACGGAGTCCGTCTCTTCATCACTAGACGATTCGTCTACTTTTGGCACCACGGCGGCGTCCGTCTCTTCATCACTAGACGACGGTTCTTCGGTTTCTAAATACGCCAGCGCTTCCGCTGCTTCAAACCCATACTTACCTGCAAGTTTCTCCGTCACTTTCTGTTTATATTCATTCAATATAGCCATCAACTGCGTTACAACAACTGTGTTCATTTCGGTACTCATTCTCTTCGTTCGGTTTTAAGTTTGCTTGTTTGTTTGTTCGGTTTAAATACTATCTATTTATTATTTTATTTCTATTTCAATTTTATAATTTCTTACCTTTTTTTTATAAATTTTTTTAAAAAAATTATAAAAACATTTTTTACTTTTATTTCGCACACTATTATATACTTCTCTCTTATTAAATAATCTTTTACTTTTATTTCGCACACTATTATATACTTCTCTCTTATTAAATAATCTTTTACTTTTATTTCGCACACTATTATTATATTACCTCGTGCTCCGCCTGCTGGGCTTTTCGGGGGGGCATTCCTTTATACGGCTCTTATGCGCACACTTCCTTTCTAGCCGGAAACCAGTGAGAAAACCATATACCAGTAATTATACTATTTACCTACATACATACTTTATTTTGTGCGCTTTTTATATGCTTATCGCTTTTTATATGCTTATCGCTTTTTATATGCTTATCGCTTTTTATAAACACACAATAGGTCACTTATACAGAAACTATTTTTTATTCCTTCTCTCTTAACAATACAACATATTATTTCAGAGAGAAAAGATTACCATTATTATATATCATTATGGGCGCACTATTCACCCTTTTTTGTTTTTACTATATAGGTTTCACTCCTTTTTTTCTTACCTGGAAACCTGTGCGAAAACCTTTTGCTGCTCACATTCTTTTCTCCTTCGACGCGCACTTCACATTCCCGCTTTCTTTCGCGCTGCTTCTATTAAACGCGCTATCAAATCTTCGCCTACATAACTCGTCTCCGGCTTCTCTTCCTTCGGCGGACGCCCACGCACTCCCTTCACCTTTTCTTCCTTTTTTTTCTCTCCTACATTCTTCGGCCTTCCGCGTTTGTTTACCCTTTCATTCTTTATATAATTTGATGCTTCTTTTGCATTCAAATTATACCGCTCCGCTAATTTATTTATTGTTTCTTCCTCCAATACCGCCAGCATTCTTTTTCCTGCTTCTTCCATTTTTTACTTATTACTTTTTTTACCTAAAGTATTTCAATTTTTTAATATGCAAATGTCTTCACTACAGTCGACACTGCCACTAAACCAAACCCCGCGTAAGACAGAATTCGCGTTTCATTTTCTTGCGATGTTGCTCCAAATAAAAATATTCCCTTTTTATCGGCTCTGGCCGGGGCAATCGCATCTATCGCACCTGCTAACGCCACCCACGTTCCTACCACTTGCGCAACTCCTAACACATTTTTCACTGTTTCATTTGCCATTTTTATAATATATCATTAGAAAATAATTTTTTCTTTTTTGAATAATTATTTTCTCTAAAGCTTTTCTTTTTTTCATATAAAGGCATTTGCTATCAAACATCCTGTTACTACGCCAAATCCAACATAACCCAATATTTGCGTCTCCTCCTCCCGGTTTATTCCGAACCACACACCCTTTCCATTATTTATTGATGCCGGCGCTAACGCATCCACTATTCCTGCTAAACCTACCATTCCTCCTACCATTGATACTACTCCTAATGCTATCTTTGCCGGTGATGGCGTCGGCGGTGTTGTTGGCGTTCCTGGGGTTATTCCGTGTCCTCCTGACATTCTTTTATACTATTGTCTTTTATTTTCTCTAAAGTTCTGCCTTCGGCTTATAATTCCGCCTTTGGCTTATAATTCCGCATTTGGCTTATATTTTAATTGTTGCATTACATTCGGCTTCTTTTTTTCTGTCCGCTCTCCACCTGACGCGCCTACACCTCCACTCGTGCTCTCCGCACGCGTCTCGCACATCAACTTTCCTCCTCTTATTCCCGTCACCCCTGTTCCCGTGCTCTTTCCTTCCTTTTCGGTTATTTCCATCTCGATATATTCTCCTTCTACTAGGTAACGAAATTGCTCCTTCGTCACCTTCAGCCCACTATGGTGCACAAACACGTCTCCTCCACCTTCCAGGTTTGTTGCAAATCCGTATCCTGCTTTTGCGTTGAACCACTTCACTCTTCCTTGCACCATCTTTTAGTTTATTATACTACTTTCTCTTTATGTATTTTTTATTCTTTATATTT
>Ga0214919_10008439_pt1 | contig 13567 bp, 13 predicted proteins | sample LL1503_MetaG_FD_177994 | JGI IMG/M metagenome (GOLD analysis project Ga0214919, IMG submission 177994) | Freshwater microbial communities from Lake Lanier, Atlanta, Georgia, United States - LL-1503 | ecosystem: Environmental > Aquatic > Freshwater > Lake | place: USA: Georgia | collected...
CCCATTAAGTAATCAACAGATAAATGTTTGATGGGTTTTAATTTAATACCAAAATTAGAGATAACTCTGTTGGTGGCTTGTTTTTGCTTAATATCTTCCATAACAGAAACTGGGTTTACTCTACCTCTTTCACCAATGGCTTTTATATTACCGTTGGCATCTCTTTCCCAAATATTATGGAAGTTTCCAATAATAGTGATAGAGTTAGTAGGAGAGAAAAATGATTGACCATCTGGTTTTTCATTCGCAGCTGAATTGGTATAGTTTATACCTAAGTTCATGCTTATCCATTTATTAACTGTTTGGTCAATATTGGTTCTGAAACTAAATCTTTGGAAATCGGTATTGTTGATAATACCTTGATTGAAGAAATAAGAACCACCAAAGTAGTATTTAGTTTTATCAGTACCACCACTTATTGAAATGGTATTGTCTGTTCCAGCGGCATTTCTGAAAATATAATCTTGATAATCATATCTTGTAACTGCAGTAGTGGTAGTAGCTAAAGGAGCAGCGATAACGTCTTGTGTTAAGGCACCAGGACCATCTGTAGGTCCACCAAATTTAGTAGGTGATTGGTTAACCTCTAATTTTTTTCTTAAAGAACTATTTAAATAAGAAGAAGAGAAGCTAACTTTTGGAGCACCTGTTTTACCTCTTTTTGTAAAAATTTGAATTACACCCGCATTCGCTCTACTTCCATAAGTAGCTGCTGCTGCTGCACCATTCAAAACCTCTATATGGTCAATATCGGCAGGATTAATATCTACCATTCTGTTTTGACCTATACTTCCTACAAAGTTATTACCATCATAGTTACCTGAAGTATTGGTAACTCTGTTAGTCGCATTATTAATGATAACACCATCAACAATGTATAATGGTTCTGAAGAAGATAATACTGAGCTAGTACCTCTTAATCTTACAGAAACACCGCCTGCAGGGTCGCCACTATTTTGACTAATTTGGGCACCTGCTGTTTTACCTTGTAAGGCAGCTAGTACATTGGAAGAACCACTTGTACTAAGTTCATTTGCAGATACGGTACTTACATAGCTACCTAATTGTCTTTTGGTAGTTCCTGCTGAAGTACCCGTAACCACTACTTCGTCTAATTTTGAATATTGTTCTACTAAAACAATATTGATATTCTTAGTAGTACCCTTGGTATCTACTGTAATATCTTGACTTTTGAATCCAACGCCTGAAGCGTTTAAAGTAATCACACCACTTGCGTTGTGTGTAATAGAGAAAGTACCATTATTATCGGTATTGACACCTTTGTTGGTGCCTTTGATAACAATCGATATTCCCTCAATAGCACTATTGTCTTTTTGGTTGGTAACTTTACCGCTTATTACAACTTGTGCAAAGCTGGTAACTGTTATACCTGACAACAGTACTAAAACCATCATAAGCCTACTTAAATAAGGCTTTTTTGTTTTTTGTAGTTTCATAACTGTTTTTTAATTATTAATAGATGAGAATTTCATGTTTTTTATAGGGGTCTAATAGGGGATCATTGGGGTCTAACTCTGTTATTAAAATATCAATGTCTTTGATGTCAGCCACTTTTATTTTTTGTTGAGAATTTAATTTTTCTGAAATACCAATACAGACCACTTTTTTAGAAGCCTTAATCATTGCTTTTTTTATTTGTACTACTTCCCAGTCGTTTTCACTTAAGCCAAATTGTGTATCTAAGGAGTTAATTCCAAGAATACATAAGTCGGCTTGTATAGATTCAATCGCTTGAACAGCATTGGCTCCTGTTGTAAGCATAGAGTCTTTAGAAACTTTATCTCCAATCATGACCACTTCAATACTAGGATGATGAGAGAACTCAATAGCTGCATTTAAACTACAGGTAAAAAAACTAGCATTTAAATGAGGGTCTAATGCTTTTGCAAATTCTAACATAGAAGTTCCACCAGAAGTTAAAATATACATTCCACTTTGTACAAGTGCGGCTGCTTTTTTAGCAATGATATTTTTATTCTCTATTTCATAAACCATCTCTCTGTCAAAAGCAGTATGAAAGGATTTACTCAATGCTCCTCCATGTACTTTTATTAATTTATTGTCTGTTGAAAGCTCTTGCAAATCTCTTCTAACTGTATCATCTGATACACCCATTTTATTGCTTAAATCCGCAGATAAAACTTTGTTATGCAGATTTAACTCATGTAATATATATTCTAGTCGCTCTTCTTTAAGCATTTTGCGGTTTTACGCTTACAATGTATGCAAAAAACCGCAAAAGCGAACATGTGTTAATAATTTAGGCAAATTTGTGAATTTTAGGCCTTAGCCAGAGTTTTCAGTGCTAGCACAAAGCTATCTAGTTCCTGGGTGGTAGTGTATAAATTTGGGGTAATTCTGCAGCCGCGGACATTAGCATAATCTATGGCAACTGTAAATATCTTATGCTCTGTCATTAATCTCTTGGCTAAGTCGGCAGGTAGTATGCCCTCAATACCTACATTGGCAATACCACAACTTCTATTTGCTTCTGCTGGAGTATTAATAATTATTTTAGGTAGGTTTCTTACTTTACTTGTCCAGTAGTTTTGTAAAAAGTACATTCTAGCTTCTTTACGCTCAGCGCCTATCATTTCATAGTAGTCCATGCAATCATTAATAGTAAGGTCGGTATGAACAGGGTGGGTTCCAATATGGTTGAGTCTATTTATTTTATTAATATCTTTTTCGCCATCTGCAAGTAAAGGCCACAAATTTTTGACATTATTTTTTTTAACGTATAATAAACCTGCGCCTAATGGAGTGCTTAACCATTTATGTAAAGCAGCAGCATAATAATCGCAGTCTAATTCATCAATTCGAAATTTAACATGTGCAAATGCATGCGCACCGTCTACAATAACTTGTACACCCTTGGTATGAGCCATATCACAAATTTTACGAATTGGTAAAACCTGCCCCGTTATGTTAATCATATGACTTACAAAAATAACTTTAGTTTTAGGGGTAATGGCACTTGCATATAAATTCACAATTTCCTCATCATTTTTTGGATGATTAGGTACCGATAATTTTATATTCACCACACCATATCTGTTATGAATTTGATCAAACATATCTAACATGGCACCATAATCTTGGACGGCCATAATGGCTTCATCACCCGCTTTCCAGTCGAAACCACCTATAACTAAGTCTAAAGATTCTGTAGTGTTTCTAGTAATAACTAGTTCTTCTGGTAAGCAGCCTGCAATGCCTGCTAATCTTGCAGCTATGTTTTTTTTATTTTCAAATTGAACAGTTCTCATATAATAAGAACCCTGATAATTCACTTCTTTAATATGCTCTATAAATTTATTTAAAATGGGCTGCGGTAAAAAATTATAATAGCCATTCTCTAAATTAATATAGTCTGGTTTTAACAAATATTGATTACGAATACCTGTCCAAAAATCTTCGTCTTTAGCTAATATAGTTGCCGGCAAATGAGCTTTTTGTTCAAAACTTTTTGCCATACCAGCTATACCCAATGGGGTAGCAATACTTGTTAAAACTATGTCTTTAATAAATTGACGTTTATTCATATTATAAGATTTTAGTGTAATTCTATATTTTAATGTAAGTCCTATTCAAAAAATTTTATAGGACTTACATTAATTATGGGATCATTTATAATCTATTCTTGATAAGCCTGCATCTGCATTTTTGCTAAACCATCCAGTTCCATATTCTAATACATAGAAACGACCATCAGGACCTACTTCAATATCAATAGCAGAATGAAATTTAGTATTCGGCATAAAAGGTTCCATTCTATCATAGTCTCCATTAGACTTCATGGTCACTGCTTTAATATAACCACGCATCCATTCATTGAAAAAGAACTTACCATCATAATAAGAAGGATATCTCGTTTCTTTTGGATATAAGTCGCTATAATAAACTGGACCTGCCATAGCAGTGCGTCCACCTGCGCCTAAAGAAGGGAAGTCCATGGTTGAAACACCATACGGATACCATATAAAGGCAGGTTGTGCTGGAGGAAGTTCAGTTAAACCAGTATTGTTTCTTGAATTATTAATAGGTTTTGCAGGATCAAATGCTTCACCCGATTTACCTGTTGCATAATCATAAATATGGTAAGGATAATTATTACCTATAAAGAAAGGCCATCCAAAGAAACCAGCCTTACGCGCTTGGTTTACTTCATCATATCCACGAGGACCTCTTGTTTCTAAACTATCCACATTCGCATCTGGACCTACTTCACCCCAATACAAATAACCATTTTTGGGATCTACAGAAATACGATAAGGATTACGATCTCCCATTACATAAATTTCTGGTCTTGTTTTATCGGTGCCTTTTGGGAATAAATTTCCATCTGGTATTTCATAAGTACCATCTGCTTTTATTTTGATGCGTAAAATTTTTCCTCTTAAGTCATTAGTATTACCTGCCCCACGACGCTCATCATATTGAAGATGACCTGGACGATCATCTAAAGGTGCATAGCCATGACTTACATATTTTTGTTTTGGCTCATCAAAAGGAGTGGTGTTGTCGCCTGTAGAAACAAATAATGATTTATCCGGACCAAATGCAATAGAACCACCCGTATGGCAACAAATATCTCGTTGCTCATAAAATTGTAAGATTACTTTTTCAGAACTATTTAAAATTGTATCATTTTCTAAAGTAAAACGAGATAGTCTATTTACAGGAGAATCTGGCGCAGAATAGTACATGTATACAAAATGATTTTTTGCAAAATCGGGATCGGCTTTTACACCTAATAAACCTTCTTCAGAATTCACACCTGGTGCATTCGTTTTCCAATACACATTTAAAAATCCAGCTTGTTTAATTTTTTTAGAACTATTATTATATAAATATATTTCTCCACGACGCTGAACCACTAGTACATCTAAATTAGGAAGTACTGAAAGTTCAGTGGGTTCAAAGAAAGTGCCTGTAACTAAATCGGTTTTAGTGAAATGAGATTCATCAGGTGCAAATACACTGTGCGCCTTACTATAGTCAGATGTATTATTTCCTATAGCATATTGAATACCGCCTAAAATATGTTTTAAATACATAGGGTCTGAATAAGATTCATTGGTATGACCTAACTCAGTATAAAATACTCTACCACCATCAAAATTATGGTACCAAGCCATTGGGTGCTTATCGCCATTCTCTCCACCTTGGTATGATTTTTCATCAATACTTATAAGAACTTTAACATCCGGGTTTAAATTTTTAAAATTATACCACTCGTCTTTTCTAGTCCAAGTGGAAGGTAGGCTATCGGTTGAAGGATGATTTTTATCGTTAACAATTAAGGTAGCATCTTGTTGTGCAGGATGACTTTTGAAAGAAGCACCAATCATTTTCACATACCAGTTCCAGTCATATTCAGCATCGGCTGCAGCGTGAATTCCCACAAAACCTCCTCCAGCTTGCATGTACCTTTCAAGTGCAATTTCTTGGTTGCCAGTTAATAATTCACCTGTGCTGCTTAAGAAAACTAAGGCAGCATATTTTTTTAAACTATCTTCTGCAAACTTATTTGCATTGGTAGTTGTGTCAACATTAAAACCATTTTTTTCACCAAGGTCTTGAATAGCTTTTACGCCTATAGGTATAGACTCATGGTAATAACCTCCTGTTTTAGAGAAAACCAAAATTGTGGGCTTGCTACTTCTTTTACTACTACAAGAAGCAATTGTTATTAACAATAAGCAAAATAATGTGATGTTTTTAAGGGGAAAACGGTTTGTTTTTTTCATGTATTTAAGCGTTGTGAATGAATCGTTTGTGGCAGTTAATTTCCTACTTTTTTCGCTTATGACAAAATAAAGATGGATTATTGGTAACTGATTATATATAAAGGTTTATTGGGCGAGGGATTCTTGTACAATTTTGAATATTTCTAGCCTAATTGGATTGACATTATAGTATTCATTACTCGGTAAAAGACCCATTTGCTGTCTATTAATCAAGATTATTATAGAAAGTTCCTGGCTTGGTATTACAGAAATACTTGTGCCAGTAAAACCTGTATGGCCAAAACTTCCTTCAGGAGCATTTTTCATAAAAGAATTGATAGGATCCATCATCCAGCCTAGACCGTTGTTAAAACTATCTTTAGTAAGAAATGTAGATATAGTTTTTTCAGAGATAAAGTTTTCATTATTCACTTTACCCTTTTGCAATAACATATCTACTAGGATTTGTAGATCGTGTATATCTGAAAAAATACCAGCAGCTCCACTCACACCTCCATTTGCATACCAAGCATTGCCATCATTCACTTCACCTACTAAAGTATAGTGACGCCATTTATCCCATTGACTAGGCTTAATTTCTTTAAATATAAAACCCAAGCTAGAATCATAGACCATTCTTTTTTCATAAGGATTTCCAATAGATGTAGGAGCAATTTTTAAATTTTTATTTTTTTGAAGGGGGTTATACATTGTCCGGTACATACCCAATGGAATAAATATATTTTTTTCCATAAATATATCTAAGGGTAGGCCAGATATATTTTCAATAATTTGTCCAAGAATAGTAAATCCTAAGTCGCTATATTTCCTTTGTTTACCTACTGGAAATGCTAAAGGGAGTTCTGCTATTAAAGAAAATGTATTTTGTTTATTGGAGGATCTATAATACAATGGGTACCATTCTAAAATGCCAGCAGTATGTGTAAGTAAATTACGAATAGTTATAGAGTCTTTATGAGGCTGATTAAAAGCTGGAATATATTTGCTTACCGGATCGTTTATATTCAGTAAACCTTTATCTACTAAATACATTATGGAAGTAGTAGTACCCACTACCTTGGTGAGAGAAGCAATGTCATATAAATAGTCAGTACTTAATTTTGTTGGATTTTGAATGAGTTCATGTTGGTCATTATATTTTTGAGCTACACCATATGCATTTGAGTATATTATTTTGCCACTTTTTTTAATTTGTACAATGCCTCCTGGAATTTTTAAATTTTTAATCTGGCTTACAAAAACACTATCTACTTTTTGAATGAGAAGTTCTTTTTGTGCTTGAATTGAATTTATGCCTATTAAAAATGAGGCAAGAAAGATAAGTGAGATGTATGCTTTTTTCATATTTATTTTGAAGTATAGCCAAGTATGGGTCCTATTGTTTTTCTTAATAAAATTTCTGTGTAACCCTGCTTAACAAAATTGGGTAGTTCGCCCACTTTTATGAAACCTAATTTATTGTAAAGTTTAAATGCTTCTTTATTAAAGGATGAAACACAAATAAAAATGTTAGGTGAGTATTTTAAAATAATAGCTTCGCAGAATTCAAATAGTTTAGTACCAAAACCTTTTCCTCTATAGGAGGGGTGAATGCAAATTGTTTGAATATAACCTTTAAAACTACCTTGCGTTTGAAGTATAATAAAACCTGCAAACTCTGCTTCGACATGCAATAAATAAACTTCTTTGAACTCTCCTTCAAAAGCCTTTATACATTGATCTTTATCCATTTTCAATGTTATCCAAGGCTCTGAAATTGACATCAATGCAGCAGCCATTGCAAATGCTTTTTTATCTTGACTTAATTGAATGTTATAGTTCATTTTATTTTTTCTTAATGAGGAGTAAAAAAATAATGGTTAATACAGCGTTTACTAAAATATTCATAAATCCAAAGTCAAAACTATATGCTTTTATACAATAGTTATTCAGTAAGTAGGTTATAATGGCAGCACTTACACAAGCAAATGGTACCCATTTTTCATGGAGTTGAATTTTACTAAACAAGCCTGTTAAATACAATCCTAGTAAAGGTCCATATGTATACCCAGCAATTACAAATATGGTATTAATAATGGCACCTTGACTATTCCAAAAAGCCATTACAATTAAGAACATAATAACATTCACGCCTAGTAAAACTTGATTTTTTATTTTCTTCTTTTGGATAAGAGGCTTGCTATCGATATCCATAAAATCGTAACTAAATGAAGTGGTAAGGGCAGCAATACAGGAGTCGATACTTGCAAAAGTGGAGGCAACTACTCCAACAAAAAAAGCAATTGTACCAATCTTGCCAAAATAATTCATGGTAAGTAATGGATATAGCCCATCCGTATTTAAATACTGACCATCTTGTTGCTGAAGGGTAACACCATTTTTTGCTGCAAATAAATAAAGTAAAATACCTAAACCTAAAAACAAAGTTTGTGCAGCTGCAATAAAAAAGCTGAAAGTAAGTACATTTTTTTTTGCTGATTGACTATTATTAATGGTTAAAGTTTTTTGCATCATGCTTTGGTCAAGTCCTACTAAGGCAACTGTAATTAATAAACCTGCTATAAATTGTTTAAAGAAATTTGAACCCGCATGCCAATCCCAATTGAAAATTTTGGCATAAGGGTGATGTATGACTTGTCTTAGTAATTCATTATTGGTATAATGTAATGAATTTTTTATTGAAATTATTGAAATGATGATAACACTTATTAGAAAAAATGATTGAACTGCGTCGGTCCATACAATTGTTTTAATACCGGATTTATTTGTATATAACCAAATTAATAATAATAAGATTAAGATTGTTAGATAATAGGGTATTTGCAAATCATCAAAAAAAGCAAATTGTAAAATTTTTACTGAAAGTAATAAGCGAAGTGCAGCGCCAAAGGATTGTGATACTAAAAAAAATGTGGAACCGGTTTTATAAGAAATAATCCCAAAACGTATATTCAAATATGAGTAGATAGAAACTAATTTCAACTTATAATAAATTGGTGTTAATACAAAAGCAATAAATAAGTAGCCAACAATTGTACCCAGTATGAATTGAAAGTAATAGAGGTTATTATTACCCACATTGCCAGGTATAGAAACTAATGAAACAGCAGAGATACCAGAGCCAATCATGCCAAAAGAAACTAAAAACCAAGGAGAAGATTTGTCGCCATCAAAGAAGCTGTTTTCTTTATTATGCCTGGAGGTAAGCCTAGCAATAAGCATTAAAAGTACAAAGTAGCCTATTATGATTAATAAAAGCAGGGTAGCTGTCATACTAAATTAGATAGGATAATAATTAAAGTTACAACTTAGTTTGCTATAACAATGCATCATATAAAGTCAGTATTTTTGTATTATGGTTCTTAAACATTTAGACGCCTTTTGGTGGCTACTGCTTTTGCTTTTGAAAAAGAAAATCCAGCTAAATTAATTTCGTTAGTGCCTCAGCGTTTAATTTATAGTTGGTTAATGATGTATGTTTTCTTTAAGGCAATCAAAAGAACTGGTAATGTAAAAGATACCATTGGGAATGGGTATCGTAAACAGTTATAGACCTAGTTTTGGTTCAGTCGTCCTTTGAACTTATGCTTTCTAGGGTGGGATACCTTTGATCTTGATTGGAATTCACTACTAATGACACTAATATTTCCATCTACTTCTAAAATGGCAAGGTCTACTTTTTGAATATCTCTCGCCCCATGTTCTCTAACGGCAGCCTCTAATTCCTCAATGGTAATTTCTGCTTTTTTGCAGTTTTCCATATTGGCTACTCCCTCATAAATTAAGAGTAGCGACTCTCCTTGTACCATTTTGCTAAAGCTTTGACTTCTATAAAAAAGATGTTTAAGTGTGTAATTGGCTAAAAATAGTGCACCTGCCGCAATTAAGCCTCCAGATAGAGTGGTGTCTGGGCCTACCATTGCATTTTGAACCGAGTTGCTTATTAAGAGTATGAAAACCAAGTCAATAACAGATAATTGTGCAAGTTCTTTTTTCCCAAATAGTCGAATGGCAAGTATCATGAATATATAAACTGCTAGTGTGCGAAGAATTATATCTAAAATGGGGTTATTCAATGAAAAATTTAGGGTATTAACTATAATCATGGCAGTATGTATGAATTGAAGTTAAAGCTAAGCAAACCTATTTAAAATTCATAAGGAATTCATTTTGTACTAATTTAGTAAAATATTACCTTTATTCTTAATAATATCATTATTAATTTGTTTCAATATGAGAAATTATAAAATTTTAATTGTAGCTGCATCATTTGTTCTCTTTGCTTGTAGTAAAGGGGGCGATTCGCCTGCTCCTGTAACACCTCCAGTTGTGGTAGCAGAAGCAGATATTACCTTTAAAGTGGAAATTCCTGCAAATACTGAAATTGATTATACAAAAATTTATGGAGCTGTTGGGGGATCGCAAGACATTAATATTAATGTAACTTCTGCCTTACCAAAAGATGGTGTTACCATTGATGTGAAAGTGACTAAGGATGCAGATAACACTGCTGTATTTAATAAAAATATTTCAAGCACTACGGCTGCCACTAATACAATTTCTATAAGTAGTTTATCACCAGGCGTTTTATCTACCGCCACAGTGGTTGTTACTTCAAAAACAAAAAGCACCAACTCAGCTACCAAAACATTCAAAATAGCGGCTAAATAATTTTATTATTCTAAATTTTTATAAACCCTTGTAAATCTCGTATTTGTAAGGGTTTTGTCTTTTATGAGTAAGTAACAATTATTTTACTTTGTTTTTAAAAGTAATCACTTAACTTTAATAATCACTAAAATTAAAATTCATATGAAAAAATTATTTTCTACACTCATGTTATTTTGTATAATAATGGGAGTGAATGCGCAAAAAAATGCGAATGGGGTTATTTATGACAAGCATCCTGCTATAGATGTGGTAGAAAGCTTTATGAAAGCCTTTGTGAAGGGCGATGCAGTCACTATGACTAGTTTAACAACAGACGATTTCAAGGCCTTCAATGCCATGAACACTAACTGGGATTATAAAGGGCAAGATTTGGCAACTTGTATTCGCAATGCTCAAAATTATGCTAATAATTACACTAATTTCTCTATCACCAAAAGAGGAGCCTCTTATCCTGATGCTTTAGAGTATAAGAAAGACGGTATTTGGGTATACACCTATAATGTGTTCTTCGCTATTAATAAAAAATCTGGGTTTAAAATTGAATCACCTTATGACTGTAGTTTTATATTTAATGCAGAGGGTACCAAAATTAAAAGAATGAATTTTTATATGAATACAGCAATGTTGTTAAAGAATACAGAATCTGAACAAACATTAACCAATGGTATTTTATATAAGAATCATCCAAATATTGTAAAAGTAAGAAAAATGATTGCTAATTTTTCTTTAGGTAATGTAGATGGTATTTACGCAGATTTTGCACCTAGTGCAAGATGTTTTGATATTAACTATGCTTATGGTGTATCAACTTCAGTAGAAGAGAATAAAAAAGAAATTTCTGCTTTATTACAAGATATTGAAATTGAGGGAATTGATGAAATAGGGTATCCTGATATGTTAGACCATGAGGGTCCAAGCTCTGTGGTTGATTCTTGGTGGTCTATGCGTTTAAGAAATAAAAAGACCAATAAGAAGTTTAAAATTGCTTTGACATTATCACATACATTTAATGATCAAGGTCAAATTGAAAGAGAAAATAGCTATTATAACGGAGCGCAAATAGCGGCTTCATATACTGAGACTAAGAAATAGTCAAAATTGTATTGTTCTATTGGAAAAGGCCCCCGATGTATCGGGGGCCTTTTTTTATGATTTTATGAAAAAATAATGTCAAAATGCTTTCTTTTTGATACTAAATAACTAATTTAAAGTTCTAAAAAATCAATAATATGAAAAAAATTATTCTTTCTTTATCTCTTATGCTTTGCATTCTTGTGGCTAATGCACAAAACTATTATGTAAAGTATGAATTTATGAAACAGCTTCCTGGGCAAGATTATGAAAAATTAGAAAAATCTTGGGTTAATTATCATAAGGAGTTAATTAAAGCAGGCATTATTTCAAGACATAGAATTTGGAAAGTTTTACCTGGTGCTAATGTTGATTATGATTATGTTGTAAGTACCTTATACAATAGTTACGAAGCTGCGCTAGGTGTAGGTAAGAATTCTTCTATATCTATAGATGATTTCAAGAAAAAATATCCTCAAGATTATGAGGTGATGGCTAGCACAACATTAAAAACGAGAACCATGGTTAGTCAGTCTATTTTAAAACCTGAATTAAGTATTTCTGATTCAACATATCAAGTTACACCAGGGGAGACTATAATGAAGATATCATTTGTAAAGTCAAAAAATGGTAAATACAATAATGCTGAAATAGAGTTTAGTAAAAAATGGCATCAATTAGCCATCAATAAAAATTTCATGAAAGGATTTAATTTTGTTAGAATAGTAGGTAATGAAGGAACAGAATTGCCTTATAGTCACATGCTCCAAAAAGTTTATTCAGGAATTGGTCAAATGACTATGCCCACTAATTTTATTTTTAGCACAGAAGATTTAGCTTTCTTTGATGATTTAGCTGATTATAGAGATATTACAAGTTCAATACTGCTTCTAAATGTTTCAAATATTGAAAAATAATTTATTCCAAACCAAAAATAAAACAATGAAAAAAACAATTCTAGTAATGGCAACTGCCATTTCATTATTCGCTTGTAATACACCACAAGCTTCAAGTAATGATTCTGATGATGCTGCTATGGTAACATTTAAAGAAAATGCAAAAGTGGTAGAGTCTGGCTTAAAGGCATTTGCTAAAAACGATTTAGCTGAATTTGCCACTTATGTATCTGATACTGCAAAATTTTATGGTCCCGGTTTCAACGATACAGTAGCTTTAAGCAAGGCAGATTGGATAAAAAGACTAGAAAGTTTTCATACAATACTTACTGATATAAAAGCAAATATTGTTGGAAGTTATCCTGGAGTAGATACAGTTACTTATAAGCCAGATGGTGGAGTAAGAACTTATGTAATTTGGGAGTCTGTATCAAAAGTTAATGGTCATAAATACAATAACAAATTTTACTCAACATTTAAATTAAATGCTGATCATAAAATTATTGAAGAAAACCAATTTTTTGATGCAACAGGTATAGTTGCTGACGCTATGGCACCCAAGAAATAATTTATTAAAAATAAAATAACAAAAATAAAACAATGAAAAAAACAATTCTAGTAGCTTTATTTGCTACCACATTATTTGCTTGTTCTAGTCCTGCTGAAAAAACTGCTTCTACTGAAACAGATGCTACAGCATCAAGTTGTGTTAAAGAAGGTCCAGATGTGGACTTAATGAAAAAAGCAATTACAGCTTATGCTAGTGGGGATTGGGCTACAGCTGCATCTTGCTTTAGCGATTCTGCTACTTCTTCTCATAATAATGACACTGTTGCTATGAAAATGTCTGACAGAATTGAATTGTTTAAAAAGCAAAGAGTAAGTTCAGGTGTTGTTGTAGATGCTGGAACACCTAATTTAGAGGTGGTGACAGTTCCAACAACCAATGAAAAATACAAAGGCATTAAATGGGGTCATGCTTGGATTACATTCAAAAACACATTTAAAACAGGAGAAGTACGTTCATCGCTTACTTTTGCCATGTTTGCAATTAAAGATGGTAAAATTATTCATGAGCAGGTTATATATGATACTAAAGGTTTACAAAATTAGTTTCTAAAGTTTAGTTCTAAATACGAAAAGAGGCCCTTAGCA
>Ga0214919_10008440_pt1 | contig 13566 bp, 12 predicted proteins | sample LL1503_MetaG_FD_177994 | JGI IMG/M metagenome (GOLD analysis project Ga0214919, IMG submission 177994) | Freshwater microbial communities from Lake Lanier, Atlanta, Georgia, United States - LL-1503 | ecosystem: Environmental > Aquatic > Freshwater > Lake | place: USA: Georgia | collected...
CGATCATTGCGGTCTACTTTAATATAGTCAGAGGTTTCTTCATCATCATCTTTTGCTGCTTGTGCTACCTTCTTTTTACCTTTAGCAAATACCGTTACATGGTCCTTGATACTATTAGATAGGACAATGGAAATGTTATAGACTTCCTTAGTTTTAGTATCTAATTGGTTTTGAAGACTATCAATAGTAGGGTCGATACCGTGATTAAAGAAAGAACTACGGATATTATTAAGGTGGTATTTCTGGCATTCTTTGAGGTCAAAAATGCCCTTGTAATCCTCTCGCCAATCTAGAAAGTTTTCATACATTTTTACATTCCAAAAGTTGAATATATTAGTTGTTGTATTATTAGTACTACTACAATAACTATTAGAATAACTATTAAAAAGGTCCATAACTTTAAGGATTTCTTCATATGACCGTTCTAAGAGGATGAAATGTTGTGGATTGATAGTACCATTTTCAATCTTTCGATGGAGCCGCTCAATATCCAATACTTTTTTCAATATTTCTTCGAATCGCTTGTACTTTTCGCCCTCCACCATCCACTCAATCTGGCTATACCGCCTATTAATGATATCGCCATTTACTACAGGATTTAATAGGCGGTCTTTATGGAGTCGACGACCAATACTCGTACTAGTATAATCTAGGACATCAATAAGTGACCTATTAATATTGTGTGTTTTGACAACATTAAGTTGATAGATGCCATTGTTTTCAATAGTTAAATACTTGGTATTCTCCCAAAAGATAGGCTTGTGTAGTTGTTTCGTAATACTTTCATCATGTTCATAGGCGAAATTAACTAGTATAATAAATGTTGTAGCTAGAGACTGTAATCTAGTTAGCCCTAGATACTCTAGCGGGGATAGTAGTCCAGTATCGGGGTAGAAACGTTTAAGGAATTCCTGAATGTATTGCGAACGTACATATTCTTTAGGGACAATATTGGTGTGAATAGAGTTAACGACGGATTCAATACCAAAACTAGAAATCAGGCTTTTAAGAAGATTTAGTTGTTCCTCACGTTCAGTATAGAACATGATTTCAATAGGGGCCATAGAGTGAATGAATCGGAAACATTCATCTACACACCGCTCCTTATCTTTCAATGTTTTTGTGGTATTATTTGCGTAAGCACTACTAGAGTTACAAACGGTGTAAAGGGTGCTTTTACCGAGTGACAAATCCATTGCCGCCATGGATATAGCGAGGATCTCACTAGTCTTAGTAAATTCGACATAGACACCCATGAGTACTTTATTTTTGACCTTATTCGAGTTGCCTAAATTAATATCATCAAGGTATGTAGATGGACTAATAATCCTAGTGATACTCCGCTTGGGTTTCGGCGGGGGTGTGACTTGTTCTACAACAACTACTGTATAACCATTGTCTACTAGGAGAGGTGCGTATTTATCAATATAGGCTGGATTGAAACCGGCCATTAGCCAACCGTTGGTTTTAGAGGCAACTGCTAAATTTCCAGCGGCCTCACTAATAGTATAGATATCTCCTAATTTCTTATGTTCGTCTTCCTTGCCATAGATTTCGAAAAAGCTACCGCATTGGAATAGGACACAGGCTTTACCATACTTTTCATTATATTTATTATGAAGTTCAATATAGGTATCGTAGACACCGGCTTCTTCAGTATCCAAATAATTAGAGCTATCAGACATTAATTATTTATAATTATCGTACTTGTGTAAAAGGTACTAAATGGTACTACACTACAATCAATTTGCGAGACAATATTAAGTTGTTTTAACTGTAGTGGAGTGCCCCAAATATTTTTATCTTAGCTATATATATAATTACAATGGATAAATTTACTCAATCATTCTGGTTGTTTTTTATACTTTTTATTATTTCATCTGGATATTTATTACCGTGGAGTGCCAAACCCTTCGGGTTGGCATCTAACGCGGGTTCCATAGTGTCCAAAGTTAAGCTTCGCTAACTTTGGACACTATATGGTATGTTGTACCAAACGGAGTAACATATTTTATATACAGATTACTTGTGGATTTGGTATGTTTGTTACAAGTAAAATTGGACGTACACATCTAGGATTAGAGTAATATGTTAGTAGGTCCTAGACTAGTAGAAAATTGACCGAGAATTGGATTAGGTCTAGTCACTTATTTCACCCTCCAAGTACAATGGACACCAACTTCCTCTACACGATCAACGCTCCGGCCGCCTGGAACTACGAGCAGCAGCTTAAGCAACAGCACAAGCAGCAACAAAAGCAGCAGCAGTACCGCGACTACATCCAGGCCAAGATTGACGACCGCCAAGCAGAGCTCAAGAGCGCCATCACTATTGGCGAGAGCCTCAAGAAGCAGCAAGACAGCCTCGAAATCCAGAAGCAGATCTTCCGCAACGAGAAGGACCAGGAGACGGCCCGCCATCGCCTCTACCTCGCCCAGGACCGCCTCAAGCGCTTCGACGAGCAAAATCAGGAGAAGAAGCCGCAAAAGTCGCCCGCCCAGCGTCGCCGCCAGACCAAGAACTACATCGACGAACTCTTCGAAAAGGCCCAGCTCAGCGTCGCCATCGGCAACGTCCAGAACTTCCCCGCACGCCGCCGCTACAGCATCCCGCACACGATTCGCGAATAGGCCATGTGTACTAAGTAGAAATAAAATAAAAAACTAACTTTGTAGTGTATTTATTTTATTTTTATTATTTTATTATTACTTTAGTATTTTAGTATTTTCTCACTACTTTTAGTATTCACTAAAGTCACATACTAGTTCATTATAGCTATCGGGAATACTAGTTTCCATAGATACTGTATCGCGAGCCCAACTACCACATAGGTGTACATTTTTACCACTATAATCACCACCACCCTTACTATTACCCTCCGAGGTAAGAAGTGGTAATGGATGGATATTGTAGCCTCTGTGATTAACGATACACTTATCCTTGTCTACATAGAGCTTTTGCGTATGGTTAAGGATGTAGCGATAGTAAGTTAACTCATAGAGCTTAGAGGTATACTCCTTATTATAGTTTTCACTACTATCACTTAGACTATATAGATTACTACTATCACAACCCGCCTCTTCTTTAGCATAGTCACCAGCCCAAACTAGTCTAGACTTGTAGAACATTCCTAGGGGACAAATAAGGCTTTCAATAACATTCATAAAAGTAGTATCTATGTAAGAGTGTTCCATTAGTTTAGAACCCCCGCCGTAACTACGTGGGCTAACATAGGTCCGGATATATTCTTTCCTAGGATCAGTGCCCTTGTCGGCTAGAATAATAGCTATGTAGTATTGACCCATTTTAAATTAATCTAGATTATATAGTATAGATTAGTTTAAATTAAATCATAGAAAGTTCTAGAAGTTCTAGATGTTCTAGACAAATCAAAATTGACATTATATATTCTTAGACTAGACACACCCAATTCGAGAACATTCGAACCCCGACAACCATGAAGCTCCGCAGCGGCAAGAACACTAACCCGACTACACTCGACGATCTCACCGCCCAGCTCAAGGCCTACTTCGCGGCACTTGAAAGTACACCTACGGGAAACTTTCCTGACCGCGTTCACATTTGCTACGAAGTCTACACGCTCATCTCGAAGAAACTACACATCATCGACTCGCCCGAGTTCTACCCCTCGATGAAGTTTCTCACGGCTGTCTACAACAAGACCTTCGACCTAGAGAGTCAACTGTACAGCACCCTCGAAGAGTATATCGCTGAACAACAATGCGGGTCCCGGTTCCTGTACAAGAAGGCCGACGAGTTGTACGATTTGCTCGTGACGGTTCGCCAAGAGATCAAGGAGCGCCACCCCGAAATGAAGTCGCCCTACCCCCAACTCAAGACTCTTCACGGCTCCCGCGATTGTGACTGTAACTACTGTATGGATGATTATTAGTTTTTGGTTCTCCTTAGTTTTGGTAAAATAAATACACAACCTACTTTGTAGCTAAAGCACATCTAGTTTATTATTGGCTGTCTAAGCCAATAAAAACTTCAGTACATTTGTTGGCATACTGCCAATAAAGCACATTCAGTATTTTGTTAGCTCACGCTAACAAAAACTTCAGTACATTTATTTCATAAAGCACATCTAGTTTATTATTGGCTCACGCCAATAAAAACTTCATTACATAGTAGACAATAGAAAATAGTATTGCCTTAATGATCATTCCAGGTAGAGCGTATTCGCCGAGTCTAGCCGGGATAACCTTAGAAGCAACAGTAGTTAGCAGATTCTGGGCGGCTTTGCTTTGAAAGAGTACTAGAAATACCATAACCATAAAGGGATCCTTAAGTTCGTCCATTAGACGTTGAAAGTACGACTTCTTCGAATTTTGCTTCTTGATGAGGTTTTCAATAATCTTTTCGGCTTGTTCATCGGCTTCGATGCTAGAAACCATATCCTTGCTCTTGGAGCCACTCTTCATAGCACGATTGATAAGTTCGCCATTGCTGCTCTCCGTGTTGCTACTGTTCATAGATTGTTCATCCATTTGTTGAACCCCGCCTTGTTCCGAGCCTTGATGAACGGAACCTTGTTGGTCAACGGTTTTGTCAATAGCGTTTAATACATTGTCAATTAGTTCAGCTCCGTGCGAGCTAGCGCCATCATTTTGTACTCTGTTGATAGGTGTACTCATTCTGTTCTAAAATAATATAATTTTTTAATTAGGATTTTTCGTCCGCACTTTATTCTAACTTATTAATAGAATACATAAACAATATGGCTGATGAAAACCAAGCAATATGTGTCCTTAAATTCATTGAAGATTCTACCCATTTTAGTAAAGGCCTCGGCTATTTCTATAACCTCAATGGTACAACTCACTTTTTACTCTTGTTAAAAGATATCAACTTAGAATACGGCAAGTTAAAAGGCGTCCATATTCATGAATGTGGTGATATAACGGATGGTTGTAATAGCGCCTGTGCCCACTACAACCCTAATAATACCTCTCACGGTGATCTGAATAGTAAAGTTAGACATTACGGTGATTTAGGTAATATCAAACTAGATGATACTGGTTTCTCTATAAGTCACTATAGCAACATACCAGTAGATATAAGTAAAATCGTAGGTAGATCACTAGTATTACACGAAGCCGAGGATGATTTAGGAAAAGGTGATACCCGCTATAACGCACAAAAAGAAGAAATTGCTAGAAAAATTCTAAAATACCAAGAATACACTAATCGTAAAGTATGTTATCATATTATGGGTAAGCATAAGTTATTAGCTAAACAATTAGATGACAAAATAGGCAAACAATTAACTGGAGTACGTCGTTGGGACAAGAACCCTAAACAAATATCCACCTTGGTAGAAGAAACCTTGGAGTTTATTAAAGAAAAACGCGTCGAAAGCAAGAAAACCGGTAACTCGGGTGCTAGAATAGCTTGTGGTATTGTCGGGTACTGTAAACCTAAAAATATAGATGAAATGTTACAACACTTTAGAACACTCTAATCTAATCTAATGAGCCTTACGGCACTTGTAGCAAATACCATTTTTATTATTAGACCTTATAGAACCACCACATTGCCCACAGGTATAAGAGTCTAATTGAATATCATTTTGTTTTTTACTTGGTATACAAAAATATGGCCCAACATCACTATAAACTAGGGTATAATCATTTCTATTGTGGTCATATACCAAGTCGGCTTTACTAGGATTCTTTATTAATTTACCAGACGCATCAACATTAGTTACGGATAGTTGGCCTGGTTTGTGACTCCAATAGCCATTAGAATCTTGACGTAACCAATGATAGTTCTTATAACGGTCTATAACTAATACACCTTTATAATAACCTTTTTCGCAGGCCTTATTTGGATCAGTACAGTAGATAGCTGGGTTGTCGTAAATGGCCCTACGAGTTATTTCTTCGCGAGTATAGTCTTGCTTTCTAAATGTTTCTATGTTTCTATCGCGGTGACCGGGTTGAGGACGCTTAGGTCTATTGGGTTTGTAGTCGTCGATAACGTAGGCGTAACAATTGTGGTTTAGACGGTCATCATAGTTTTCATTCCACATCTTAGGATTATAGTGGGGCTCACTGCCAGACATGGGTAGGAACTCATCATCACTTATAGTTTTAGTCTTTAGGGATTTTGAATTCTTTTTATTGTCACTTTTTTTGGTACTGTTGTAGTTTCTAGATAGGTCACAAGCATCGGCAAAGTACATTTCATTGCGTAAATTCGCCTTTTTTTGCTTATCGGTGTACCATTCTTCATCTAGGACGCGATTCATATTTTGGTTGCTTTTATTGCTTTTATTGGTCATTAAGGGCCTTTTATAAATAACAAAGAAACAATTTTGTTATTTATATTTTTATTGTTTATTATTGTTTATTGGTATATTATTTATTGGTATATTTTAATAGCCTCGATTTTTATCTTATGCCTTTTTGCCGGCTGTTTAACAGCTACGATAGAATCATTATCCAAATCTAATATTCTCATTGGATTCATGAATTGTTGTGTCTTTTTAACAATCTTATAGGCCAGACCACAAGGGCTAAATAGAATAGAATAAAGGAATACAATTATAATAGCATACCTAATATCTCGTGTAGATAAAAAGGCAATTGAAAATATAGTTAATTTTTTCATAAGCTTGTTATTTAGTACCTTTTCGTCATATCTAGTAATGTCATTTGCTAAAAATCTACCACACAGGTTAATAGTTAATACGGCAAAACCAATCATAACTGGACTTCTCGAAATAGTATCAAATATATCACCTACATTATTTTTCACAGCTGTTTCGAACGTACCAAAGTTCATCCACTAATTAGACATAACATTATTTATTTTTGGTGGTTATTGACAATTATTATATTGAGTTAAATTGAAATAGCAAACTGAATTAAAAAATAAACTATTGTAATATTAAAGATGAATCCCTATTTTGGTAATCAACCCTGTGTTCCACTAGCAAATCCTATGCTAACAAATACTAAGCGCTACTCTCGTCAAAAGAATTGGACTCGTCCGCAAACCACCGAGACCGATGATATTAACCAAAACAAAGACAAGATTCGCGAGAAGCTTGAAAACTATGTAGAAGTAGATAATATTGATTATGTGTCCCAAAATACCCACATTCGCTACTTCGTATTTGATAACCGCGTTGGTGAATATCGTTTCCGCTTAGGTGGTCTCCTGGCTATGAAACACTCTAGTTACGTAGTACTTTCCAACGGCTCTCTTACGTGGAGTGTTCCTAAGGAAACCGATCACGAAGGAGAAAAACATAAAACACGATTCTTTCGGGTCCTAACACCCTATGAAATGCAGGAGAAAAAGGCCACCCAAAGCGAAAAGGAAAAAGATAAGACACAAGTAGTAGCACAACAACAAATGGACCAACTCCAGCGGCAACAGGCAGAGATAGACAAACTTAAACGTGTTATTATGAAACTTAGTAATGGACCGGAGCTAAGTCCCGAAAATGAAAATGTAGTGGCCGGTGTTAGACGTAATGTAGGTTCTACCGGAGGCCGCCGGGGAGGCCCTAAGAATGTTTAATTTGTTTAGGTTGTTTAGCCTCGCTAGGCTCGCTAAACCGTGTACATTTGTTTAGCCTCGCTACGCTCGCTAAACCGCGTACGCCTAGAGTTATTTACTACTATTTAGTGTTCATTTATTACTATTAGTGATCATTTAGTGGTTATTATTAAATTGGTATACATTATAATTTACTAATGATATCATAAATTATATCTCTACATATATCATTTATTTCTTTGGTTATTTCTTTGCTTATGTATTTTTCCTTTTCTATGAAAAAGACTTTTACCGCTTCACAAGAATACTGTATTGCTTCATTTACTGTCCTTTCATCTACTTCTGGTTGAAAGGGTATTAGTTGTCTATCTGAATTGTAACTACCATTCAGATAAATAACATCTTGATTTATTATTGGTGCTCTATATCTAGTTATAATATCAACAATAGATATACAATACTGCTCAAAATCTAATGTTTCATATGATTTAAAATTGCTAGAAAGTGATAAATCTATACCCAATGTATCTATACTATCATATAAATCTATAGCAAAATTATGTTTTATACCTCCATCTACATAACTACGGCCTCTATAGACATAGGGTTTGAATAAAAATGGTACACTCATTGACATTCTTATGGCTTTCCATACTTTTAGATGTGGAAATGTATCCTTTGATAAGTATAAAACTTGTTTTGTTTGTATACAAACAACCGGAATAACAATAGTTTTTCCAAATTCTTTATAGATTTGTAGAAATGTTATATCTTTACGACCTATTTTATCTCTTATCATTTTTTTAATATAATGTTCAAGATTAGTTGCGTCGTCTAACCCCAAGTTACTTAGAAATCCGAATAGTTGTATATTCTTTACCTTTGTATAATCAATTATATTAATTACATGTGGCCTTAATTCTTCGCTTTTATAGCCAATTGCTATCGCCGCGGCAAAGAAAGAACCGATAGATGTACCTACGAGGTTTTGAAATTCACCTAATCTGTCACTATAGAACTTCATAAAACCTAAATAGTACAGTCCTCTTACTCCACCACCACTCAATACAAGATTTTTGTAAATTTTAGATGGCATTATTAGTTGTTTATTAATTGTAATTTAACCTTTAAGATAATTAATTCTCTAATTTATTTATAAATGGTTCATCTAGTCGCTTTAGTTATCTTATTTATCGCTGTATTTTTGTCTACTATATACTTCTCTAGAAGAAAAGAACGGTTTGTTGATGTTCCCAAAGAGCAAACACCTGGTGAGCGCGGCTTAGTTTTTGGTTATTTACCGAAGGACATGAATACAGTCAATACTAATACATCTAGTAAAACTAATATACTTGCTAACGGTGATAGTATTCAAATATATAGTAAGGATAAATATTTAGGCTATAGTAGCAAAAATATGCTATTTCCTAACTTTTTAACTCGCCTTGGTACATTTACTCCATATTCTTACGAAAGCATTAAAATACACGTAAAGGACAATAGCGAAAAGGTACTTTATAGTACCACACCTGTATATTTTACTATAAAACACCTCAATGATTCTTATTATCTCAACTTTGTACCATCTACAAATACATTTTATCTATCTACTAATACCCCTAGTTACTTTACATTTGTCAATGTAACCAGTCCTAATAGTAAATCTGAAGTACGTTACGATGACAATGTACTTATTAAACTTGTGGATAACTCGGAATTTCTATTTGTTTATGAAGAACTAATAATTACCGAAAAAGGTAAATCATCTACCTTTGTTATCAAAAAGGCAGAAAAGCTTGATATTTGCGCCAATATTACTTCTAAAACCGAAACAAACCTTATGCCCAAGGAAATGACTAAAGAACAAGTAGCACAACTCGAAAGAGAATACAAGAAGGATATCGATGATTATATAGCCAATATAAAAGGTAGTAAAAGTCCTGAAATCAATACTATTAAGGAACGCATTAAATTATTAGAAGGTCAACTTGAAATAGCCAAGGGCAATTCTAAAATGAAATTAGAGATGGAAAAACTAAAACACCAAGAAAATATGAAAGTTAAGGAAGCCGAAATACAGACTGAAATTAGCAAATTTAAAGCCGATAAAGACATTGAATTTACTAAGGCTAGAGATAAGATAGTTAATGAAAAGAAAGAACAATGGCAAAAGGAAATTACTGAGTTGCGCAAGTTAATGGACAAAAAGTGTTCTAGAGGTGCTAATAGAGCTACTGCTGTTACCACTAAGGCTACTAAAAAGGCCCTAAATACCAATAAAGCGTAAAACTTTAGCTAATATAAAAGCTATCGCTACACCCATACTACTGCCTAATAATATTTGGGGTATACTATGTCTACTAGAGGTATATCTAGTTACCATAGTGAATAAGGCAATAAGCGTAAATATACCAAATGTTGTCTTGGAGTAGACTTCGGTATTTCTATTATAGAAGTAGTAGAAAGCAGCAATAAAGGCTACTATTTGCGAATGCCCCGAAGGAGTACCATAGCCAATTACATTAATCTTTGTACATTCCTTGTCCATTGGCCGGCATAGACTTCCAAAAAGAGGTAACTTATGATTCCACTTTTCACCCCATTGAATAGTATAGGATTTGAATATTAAGTTTAATATAATGTTACATAATATACTAACAACCATTATAAATGAAAAGTTATTTTTATAAGCCATAAAAGAGTAAATAAAATATAATTCATATAGAAATATAGACTGTTCTCCGAGTTTTTCTAAAAATCTCATCTATTTATAATGTACATTTTAAATAATCATTAATAAAATAATTATTATTTGAAATATATTTGGTTATTCTATTAGTTCTATTAGTTTTCTATTAGTTCTAGTAGTTCTCTATTAGTTCTATTAGTTCTCTATTAGTTTTCTATTAGTTCTTTCTAGTTATGACTGGTTTACAATTATCAGTTCCACAATTCCACCTCATTTCTAATCCCGGCATTTTAAATAGCGATTCTACTTCTACTCCATTTGCTACTAATGTATGCTCTAAGTAGTTCTCTAATACTATATTGTAGTACTGTATATTATCCTCTTCTAACTTAGTGGTACCTGAAGAGCATTTCATATGGCACCAATGGCCGTTATTACGATAAGCATGACCCTCACTCATGTAGAGATCCATTATGGGCTTATTTATCCCCAATGACCCTTTTTGTAATACATATAGAGGACACTTATCTAATTTTCCAATAAAACTAGTTACTTCCTTTATCCGTACTATACGACCTTGAGCAGTCTTTACTAAGTCGCTACCCTTTAGGCCTTCTATAGCCTTATAGCCACTTGGTGTTAATATCATTGTACCTTTATGGAAACAAATGTTATCTAATATGATAAATGAACCCGGTATAGCCGAATATGTTACACCATCTATAGTTATTTCAAACAATCCATTCTGAATAGCATACTGTAATGCTGGTACATTTATAGTTGGTAGACGTATTTGGTTTACTATAGAACCCGATGTTACACTAGAAATAGTAATATCTTCTAATCTTGCGCCAGAATAAAATGCTGCTCTAGTAGCTAAGTTGACCTTATATTCAGACATTTCTGGCTCTGTTGATACTAAGCTATATAGAGCATTTATAGAGAATTGTACATTAGCAAAACTTGTGGGTGGTAATGTTGTGGGTGGTAATGTTGTGGGTGGTAATGTTGTTGGTGGTAGTGTTGTAGTACTTGTTGTCCCCTTAATAAAATAATTTGAATAATCTACTAGAGTCGAACCATTGTACAATACTAAATAGGTTCTTTCGCCGTTATCTATACCACTCACGCCAGTCAATGTTACAGAAGTTTGCGTTAAGGTTACACCAGCGCTGCCATAAGGTTGACCACCATTTACTAAACTGTTTATTAATTTTACCGTTAAAGCGTTTGGATAGGCACTAATAGGAAATGTGTTTGTATATACAAGGGTACCACTAGTATAGGGATCAGTACTTACATCTTTTAGAAATATACTAAGTTTCCAAGGGTTATTTAAGTATATAGCTTTCCAGGTGGTAGTACTGCCAGTTAAATACTGAATGGCTGTAGCATCGACCCAACCACTACTATTACCGCAATTGTTCGTAGGTGTACTAGCATCGGATCCTTTGTTAGCACCAAAATATTTATTTGTGTTAGTGTTAGTACCTGTGACATAGCAATTATTAAGGGTACATATACGAGTACTAAAAGGTTCACTATCACCAGCATAACTACCTGCTATACCACCACTAGTAGCATCTACAGTACCACTGCTATAACAGTTAGTAATAGTACAATTACCATAATACTCAGTTTCAACTCCATCATAACTACCAACTATACCACCACTATTATCACTAATATTACCAGTACTATAACAATTCTCTATAGTACAACTACCACCATCACCAGCATAAGCACCTGCTATACCACCACTATCACCAGTAATATTACCAGTACTATAACAATTCTCTATAGTACAACTACCACCAGCAAGATAACCAGCTATACCACCACTTTCACGACTAATATTACCAGTACTATAACAATTCTCTATAGTACAACTACCACCATCACCAGCATAAGCACCTGCTATACCACCACCAGTATAACTAATATTACCAGTACTATAACAATTAGTAATAGTACAATTACCATTTATGCCAGCATTACCACCAACTATACCACCACTATTACCACTAATATTACCAGTACTATAGCAACTACTAATAGTACCTTTGAATGTGTTTCCACCAATCCAACCACCATCTCTTGCCAATGTTGTAGTTGTAGTTCCTGTATTTGGAACTACACCAATATTAGTTACAACCGTATTATTAGACCTTGAAAATACTAACCCTGGATAATCAGCTACATTATTTATAGTTATCTTATAACCAGCACCATTTAGAGTTACATTATTACCAGCATCATCTGTTACTACAAAGTAATTATCAACGGAATCAAATATTAAATCTTGACCTATCGTAACCGTTATGTTACCCTTTAGTTCGCACCCAGGACCAGAAACCCAATCTATATCTTCATTATCTCCATCTCTAGAATAAGCTACATTAGCACCATTCATATATAGAGTACAATCAAAATCTATTAAAAATACTACTAAAGTTCCTTGGTAACCACTTACACCACTTGTAAAATACATAGCTTCTATATCCACATTAGTACTTTCCATAGTCCAATCACCGCCGTAGGCTAAGTTGCCTGTCTCGTCATTTGAAGCCCCTACAACTACCCCAGTCTCCTTAGCTAAAACTGAATAGTAACCCTTCCAATTGTCATAAGTTAAGGAGTAGCAAGCTAAGAAATCAATGTTTTTAACACTATGGGCCTTTATCAGGTCTATAAGGAGTTGTACGTTTTCCGAATAACTAGTGACACCTTCAACTAAATCGCTACTTAGGAAATAGGGTTTGTGACTAAATAATTGCTTAGATGTACTAGTGTTAGACATAAGAGAGTTATTGGCCACAATAGCAATTCTAGTAATTGTCGGTAGCTTGGCGGCCAGTAAATCCACAATATCTTGGCCTTTAGAGCTTGATGAAAATGTAATAGGGAATGTAGAACTATTACAATTGTCAACAAATTTTTGGTAATCTTGTACATTAGAATCAACTAATAGTACATTATTTATTTGAGTAAAGTCAGTATCAGCATTATAAGTTATAGGAGTATATGTAATAACCTTTTCTCTGCCCTTGAGGAGATCAGAAATACTATTTGGTTCACCCATTATATTATATAATTATATAATTATATAATTATTTAATTGTTTAATTATTTAATCTAAGATCATTTAACCTTTGTTACCATTATGTGAATAATGGTTAAGTATACCGTATAGTGCCAAAGTTAGCGAAGCTTAACTTTTGGACACTATGGAACCCGCCTCCTCTTTGAGGAGGAGGCTAAGGGTAACATCTTCCTCGTAAGAGGAAGATGGTTAAGGATTGCTTGCTAAAGCAAGACTTACGCTCGCAGAGCGAGACTTACCC
>Ga0214919_10008443_pt1 | contig 13563 bp, 12 predicted proteins | sample LL1503_MetaG_FD_177994 | JGI IMG/M metagenome (GOLD analysis project Ga0214919, IMG submission 177994) | Freshwater microbial communities from Lake Lanier, Atlanta, Georgia, United States - LL-1503 | ecosystem: Environmental > Aquatic > Freshwater > Lake | place: USA: Georgia | collected...
TCAATCCAATAAGCAGACTGAAATTGGGTGAATTTTTCAAAACCTGACTGCCACCATATAAAACCACTAAATAACATTGATAAACCAATCCAAATACTTGTCCAAATTGCTGCTTCCTTGTTAGAAATTGAACTAGTGCGTTTACTTAAAAGCACTAAATCATAGAAAAACATTACTAAAACAACAAATGTGAATACAAAAACGATTAAAGGATTAGAGGAAAGTATTGAGTTCATACAATAAATGAGTCAACAAAAGTAATAAAAAGAGCAGAATAAAATATGAACAAAATGAAACTAAAAATTATATTCTAGTATTTCGCTAAAGATTCAAATCAATGGATTATTTTTGCAGTTAAAAAAGCATGAATTCTACAGTCGAACACATCAAATGTTTAATTATTGGATCTGGTCCTGCCGGCTATACAGCAGCTATTTATGCAGCACGAGCAGACATGCAACCAGTCATGTACCAAGGACTTCAACCAGGCGGACAATTAACAACTACAAATGAAGTTGAGAATTTCCCTGGCTATGCAAATGGAATTTCTGGTCCAGCAATGATGGTAGAACTTGAAGAACAAGCTAAACGATTTGATACTGATGTAAGAACTGGATTTATTAATAAAGTAGATTTTTCTGGAGATATCCATAAATGTTGGGCAGACGATGGTAAAGAAATTCATGCTGAAACAGTAATTATTTCTACTGGCGCCTCCGCAAAATATATTGGCTTAGAAAGCGAACAAAAATACCTTCAACTCGGAGGTGGTGTTTCTGCTTGTGCTGTATGTGACGGGTTTTTCTACCGCGGACATGATGTTGTGATTGTTGGGGCTGGAGATTCTGCTTGCGAAGAAGCACACTATTTATCAAAACTTTGCAAAAAAGTAACCATGCTTGTAAGAAAAGACGATTTTAGGGCTTCTAAAATTATGGCCCAACGCGTTCGAAAGACGGAAAATATCGAAATCTTATTTAATACTGAAACACTTGAGGTCTTAGGTGATGGAGAAGTTGTAACTGGAGCTAAAGTAATAAATACAGCGACGAAAGAAGAAAAAGTAATTTCATGTACCGGATTTTTTGTTGCCATTGGACATAAACCAAATACTGATGTATTTAAGGATTTTATTTATTTAGACGAAGTTGGATATATTAAGTACGAAGAACCAGGAACTAGTAAAACAAATGTTGCAGGTGTTTTCGTAGCAGGAGATGCCGCAGATAAAACATATCGACAAGCTGTAACAGCAGCAGGAACTGGTTGCATGGCTGCATTAGACGCAGAGCGTTATTTGGCTGCTAAGCACTAAATCTTCAGCAAAGTTTTTTTCGTAATTTTGTACTGCTTTCAATTTTGAAGTTGAATTGCGCAGTTCATTATGAAAATTCAAAGTATAAAAAGACAAGCCACTAATTTATTTTCAGAAAAAGATCTCTTGCTCTCTGAAAGTCAACACGAACTAACGGACTTTATTGGAATTCCATTTTCAAAAGATGCCTTTCAAAAACAAGCACAACTCAAATCTAAGGAATTTAGTACTGAAAAAAGAGAATTATTAGCAAAGGAATTGAATAATAAGTATGCTTTCATACAGGAAAATGAAATTTGTAGAAAAAATATCGATTTGATTAAAAATGAAAACTGTTTTACAATTACGACAGGCCATCAATTAAGTTTATCAACAGGACCAATTTATTTTATTTATAAAATTCTTCATGTTATAAAACAATGTGACGAGCTTAATGTCTCTTATCCTGATTTGCAGTTTGTTCCGGTCTATTGGATGGCTTCTGAAGACCACGACTTCGAGGAAATTAAGTCATTCATGCTTTTTGGAAATGAGATTAAATGGAACACCGAACAAAGTGGTGCAGTCGGAAGAATGACACTTGATGGCCTTCAGGAAGTAATAAATAAAATAGCAGCCATTTTTCAAAATAATGATAGTTCTGAAGCAAAAGAGTGGATTGACAAATTAAATGGTGAAACCTATGGAGAAGCTTTTTTTAAATTAATTCATCATCTGTTTGGGAAATACGGATTGCTAATTTTAGACGCTGATAATCCAAACCTAAAAAAAGCGTTTTCTCCAATCTTAAAAGAGGAATTGACTTCTTTTTTTTCAATGGAGGAAGTCCTCAAAACAAATAAAAGACTATTAGCAAGAAATATTAAACCTCAAGTAAATCCAAGGGAAATTAATTTATTTTTTCTTTCAAAAAACAAGAGAGAACGAATTATTTACGAAAATAATAAGTACAACATTGGAGATCAGCATTTTTCAAAAGAAGAAGTATTGCAAATGTTGGAAAAAATGCCGGAGTCCTTTTCACCAAATGTAATTTTACGTCCTTTATACCAAGAATTCACCTTACCAAATTTGAACTATGTTGGAGGTCTTGGTGAATTAAATTACTGGTTACAACTAAAATCAAGCTTTGAAAGAGTAAATCTAACTTTTCCACTTATTCAAGTTAGAAGTAGTCTAATTTGGATTGATAGTTCAACTAAAAATAAAATGAATTCTGTTAGACTTTCAGAAGCCGATATTTTTAGAACAACTAATGAATTAACAAAGTCTTTTATTAATGAAAATGAAAAGGATACAATTGATTTTTCAGAGATTAACGAACATGCAAGTAACATAAAAAAAGAAATTTTAACTAAGACCTTAGCAATTGATCGTGCGCTAAATCCATTTATAGAAGCTGAAATAACTAGAATTGAAAAACAAATGGAGGCTATTCAAAGTAAATTGGAAAAATCTCTTAAATTAAAACACGAAAAAGCACTAAAAACCATTGGCCAAATTAAAGAAAAATTATTTCCAAATAATAATTTACAAGAACGCTCTCTTAATTTTTTGCAACTTTGTAAAAATGGTGAAATTTCTTCTTTAATAGAAACTATTTTTCAAACTATTGAACCATTTAACAGTGATATTTTAATTTTAACAGAAGAACATGAAGCAAAATAATATTCGTGAGGTACTTTCTCATCACCCAATAATTCCTGTTATAAACTTCAATGATATAGATGAAGTTATTCCAATGATTGAAAAATTAAAAGCAAAAAATATTTACTGTATAGAAATAACTTTACGAACTCCTATTGCTTTCGATGCAATTCGCTTAGCAAAAGAAAAATTTGGGTCGGAAATCACTATTGGAATGGGAACAATTGTTTCGAAAGATCAAATTGCCAAAGCAATAGAATTAAAAGTGGATTTTCTAGTAAGCCCCGGTCTTAGTTCAGGTTTGGCTTCTCATTTCGAAGATTCAGGAATTCCCTTTATACTCGGGGTTGCAACTCCCAGCGACATTATCAACGGAATACAATTTGGCTGGGATACTTTTAAATTCTTTCCAGCACATCTTTTCGGAGGTTTAAATTCACTAAAAACATACGGGCAAGTATTTCCTCAGATAAAATTTTGTCCAACCGGAGGAATCACAGAAGATAGCTGTCAATCTTATTTAGCATTAGAAAATGTTATTTCAATTGGAGGGTCTTGGCTTAAGTGAAATTAGTGCTTGTGATTTGGATCGCTGTGATCATGTGCATCTTGACTTGGAGGAGTAATAGAAATAATCTCTACATCAAATACTAAATCAGAATATGGAGGAATGGCACCTGGTCGACCATCTTTTCCATAAGCTTGGAAATATGGGATAATAAATCTTCCTTTGCCCCCCTGCCCTAACATTGCAATACCTTCCTCAAATCCAGGAATCATTTTTTGATCTATAAATGTAAAGTCCATTGGTGCATTTCTATCGCGAGAGGAATCAAATTGTTTTCCATCTGCTCTAAATGTCCCAACATAATGAAGCGATACTTTCGATCCTTTAACAGGCTTAAGTTTATCTATTCCTTTATTTTCTATAAAATATACAAGTCCTGTTTTAGAAATTTGAGCTTTTGGATTTTGTTTCTTTACTTCAGAAAACATAAATGCTGTGTAATCTGTTTCTGACATACTCGAAATCTTTGCGTATTGTTCATTATTTTTAAGTGCTGCTGCTTTTTTTAGTCCATAAATTTTATCAAATTCTTGCATTGCATTCCACTTGTTTGCTTTCGAACCATAACGCATAATTGAAACTGAAATTATCTCATCTTCCTGTTCAATTTTATTTACGATGTCCATACCTTCAACCACATGTCCAAAAACGGTATGCTTACCATCCAACCAAGATGTTTCTTTGTGCGTTATAAAAAATTGACTGCCATTTGTTGCAGGTCCAGAATTAGCCATTGATAAAATTCCAGGGCCACTGTGTTTTAGATCTGCAACAATTTCATCATCAAATTTATAACCTGGATCTCCAGATCCATTTCCAAGAGGACAACCTCCTTGAATCATAAAATCCTTGATAACGCGATGAAATTTTAATCCATTGTAAAAAGGAGTAGAGATAACTTTATCATCTACTTTAAAATTCCCTTCGGATAAACCCACAAAATTAGCAACCGTCATAGGTGTTTTTTCATATTCCAAGACACAAATAATTGAACCTTTTGAGGTTAAAAAATTAGCGTAAATACCATCAGGTAAAACATTTGAACTTTGAGCATAAATAGATAACTGAGCAACAAGAGCAGTAATAAGAGCAAAAAATGACTTCATAACTTTATTTTTAGAATATTTATTTTAATTTATTTTTCAATACTAAGTAATTCAACTTCGAAAACCAGAGGCATAAATGGTTCGATAATATCACCCTGAGGGTTATCTCCATAAGCTAATTCTTGAGGTATATACAACATGAATTTAGAGCCTACTGGCATGAGTTGAAGACCTTCTATCCAGCCTGGTATTACTTGGTTCAAAGCAAATGTAATTGGTTCTCCTCTATCAACTGAACTATCAAATACTTTTCCTTCTGGTGTTGTTCCATGATAATGAACCTTCACCTTAGATGTATCTGAAGGCTTTGGTCCTTGTCCCATAGTAATAACCTCATATTGTAAACCGGAAGCTGTAACTTTAACTTTAGGATTCTTTTTATTTTTTTCTAAAAAAGCCAGCCCTTTTTCCTTATTCAATTCGTAAACTTTCGCCTTTTCTGCATCTTTTATTGCAGTTTTTCTTTCAAAATAAGAGGAAATCGTTTTCCCACCGTCATCCATTATCAAAGATGGTGCAGCATTGATCTCATTTAATAATCCTTTTAACATTAAATCCCTATTAACTTCGGGCATTTCCCGAGCAATATTTCCGCCAATACTCTTTCCAATAAGATAAGAAACGGAATCTATTTGATTTAAAACTTGACTAAAAGTGGTCAAACTTAGCATTGACCCAATAATTAAAGTGAATGTTTTTTTCATTTTTTTATTTATTTTATTATTAATTTCTAGTATCTATTCCCCATAACATTTTATTGCGGATGGTATCAAGAAAATTATTGTCTTCAAATTTAATGACATTTATCATAAATTCCGCTTTTTTAACAACAACTTCTTCCCCCTGCTTAATACTTTTTGAATTTCCATCCAAGCTCAAGAGATAGGTTCTATCTCTTCCTTCTACAGAAAGAGTAATTGGCAAATGGTCAGGAACTACAACAGGACGAACATTTAGATTATGAGGTGCAATTGGAGTAAGAATATGTACCTGACAACCTGGAGTAATAATTGGACCGCCACAACTCAAACTGTAAGCTGTTGATCCTGTTGGAGTGGCGACAATTAAGCCATCTGCCCAATAAGCATTCAAATACTTATTATCTAAAGAAGCGTGCACGGTAATCATTGATGAAGTATCTTTCTTGTGCAGCGTTAATTCATTTAAAGCAAAGTTATCTTTTCCAAAAATATCTTCTTCTGTAAAAACACGTAACAATGAACGCTTTTGAAATTCAAATTGCTTTTCTTTTACTTGTGTTAGAGTATGGTGAATTTGTTCTTTTGAGATATTTGCAAGAAATCCTAAGCGCCCCATATTAATTCCCATTATTGGAACTCCTGAATCTTGAATATAACTTACCGTTTTTAAAAATGTTCCATCACCACCCATGCTAATTGTAAGATCAATTCCAGATTTAAAATCCAAATGACTTTTAAATGTTTGGTATTTTTTTGAAATACCGATTTTAGAAACTAAGAGAGCTTTTAAATCTTCCTCCAATACTGCTTCCCAACCAAAATCTTCGAGGTACTTTAGCATTTCAGTAAAATACTCGGCGCTATGCTTGCTGACTTTTCTTCCGTAAATTGCAACCCGCATGGTTCAAAATTTTAAATAATGCATCAGTGAATCAAATCTCGCTTGCAAATCATCATTGTCCATACTTTTTTGAAATGATTCTTTGACAACATAATCATAACGTTCAAAAGTTCGAATAATTGAAGATAAATCTAATTTATTTATTTTTAAAGTAATTTCCAATTTTGAAGAAGAAGAATTTGTTAAAATATATGAACTTAAAATACGAGCATTATTGCTTTCTACAATTTGAGCTATTTGTGCCATGGAATAATCAATATTATTGATTTCTAAAATTAGAATTCCACCAACTTCTTTCATGCTTCCCGTATTGGCTAGTTGCACCATCAAATGATAAATGGTAGTACAGCCCAAATAATTCTCATTTTCATCAAGAATCGGCAAGACACTTAGATTAAATTCTGATATTTTGGCGAGAACCTCGAAAACATGGGAATTTGCAAAAACATAAGGGCGAGGTAAATGATCAAATAAGCCATCCAATGAATTCTCTGCATTCAATCGGTCTAAAATGTCTGATTCAGAAACAACACCAACAAAATTCCCGTTTTTTAAAACTGGAAGGTGTGAAACCTTAAATTCATCCATCCAATTCAGTGCTTTCTCTCCCGAGTCAGTATGAACTAAAGGTGGAATTTCTTCTGTAATTAAATTAATTGCTTTCATAAACGTGGCCAAAGTAGTAAAATCCTCTGAGAGTTTGTAATTTTGAAGCGTCAAAAATGATACCATGACTAAATTAAGTGTCAATATTAACAAAATTGCAAGTATTCGAAATGCAAGAGGTGAAAATATACCCAACCTTGTAAATTTTGCAGTTGATTGCGAACGTTTTGGCGCTGATGGCATTACAATTCATCCTCGACCTGATGAACGGCATATAACAAAGAAAGATGCATACGAATTAAAAGAAGCCATTCAAAAAGAATTTAATATTGAAGGATTCCCCGATAGCCGTTTTATGGAAATTATCAAAGATTTGCGACCAACTCAAGTAACACTTGTTCCAGATCCACCAGGTGTATTGACTTCAAATGCCGGATGGGACACAAAAGTGAATTTTGATTTTCTTCAAAAGACTTGTAACCAACTTAGTGATTGGGGAGTTCGAACATCAATTTTCATAGAACCAGATTTAGAAAAAATTGAATTAGCACAAAAACTAGGTGTTAATCGCATTGAGTTGTATACTGGTCCATATGCTGCAGATTTTAGTAAAAATAAACTAAAAACAATAGAATCCTATATAAGTGCAACTCAACAGGCGATAGATTTAGGATTAGGATTAAATGCCGGTCACGATTTAAATTTAGATAACCTAAATTATTTTAAAAAATCATTGCCGCGCTTGGATGAAGTTTCTATCGGTCATGCACTTATTTCTGACGCACTCTATTTAGGCATTGAAAATGCCATACAACGGTATAAATTCTTACTTCTCGATTAAATTTTCTTTATCTAAATTCATCAAAATATCCCTTTTTGGATAAGGAATTTTAATATCATATTCGCGAAATAAACGATCAATTTCAAATCGGATTTCTGATTTATAATTATTAATATCCCAACTCTGATCAGCCCAAAAAACCAATTCTAATTCAAGACCTGAATCACCAAAATTTGAAAGCCGAACAAGAATAGGATGACTCTTTTTAACTTTGGGGTGAGCCAAAGCAGCTTGTTTAAGTAAGCGCTTAATCAATTCGGTATTTGCACCATATTCAACGGTAACAGTTATTAAAAAGCGTGTTAATTCTGAGCCGTGACTCCAGTTTTCAACTTGTTCTTGTGTAAGTCGAGTATTCGGGATAATTAATACATTTCCTTCCCTTGTTTGAATTTGAGAAGTTCGAACACTGATTTTTACAATCTTTGCGATAATTCCATTTGAAGACTTATTTGAATTTTTAGAACCATTTGTTATTTCCACAATATCTCCCACACGCAAATTACCTTCAAATAGCAAAACAATACCAGCAAAAACATCTTTAAAAACATCCTGAAGACCTAAACCAATCCCGACTAGTAAAGCAGCTGAGCCAGTTAATAATAAAGTTAAATTAACATCTAATACTTGTAAGCAAAAAATAATTGCAAAGACATAAATAACATACTTTGCGATTTTTACATAAACATATTCAGTAGATAGGTCACTATTAGCTGCTTTTCGGAATTTTCTTCCAATAACTATTTTAGAGAAGTTTACCAGTATTCTAGATGCAAAGAAGATAGAAACAATAACAAAAATGTTAAAGAAATCTAAATGAAAGGATTTTAAATTAATTAATTTAAAATTTAAAAAATCATCGAAAGTTATTGATTTATTGTTAAATTTTAAGCTTAGAAAAGCAATATAAATCGCTAATAAATATACACTTTGACTAATTAATTTTAGCCATGCAACACGTCTGCCCTCCATGTTAATATTTGCAGTTTCAACATATTTTTTAAGGAAACGATGGACTATTCTTTTAAGAATTGTGGCAATGAAAAAAATAAGAGCAAGAAAAACTAAATTCCAGAAACAAATTTTAAATGGACCAAGAGAAAAGAGTGTTGTACTTAGCATAACTTATTTTAGTATTATTCTACCTAATTTTTCTGAAATAACTTTTTTTACATTTTCATAAAGCATTTGTTGGCCCAACGCTAGTAAAATATCTTCATCTGATAAATCTCCTTTACTTATATCCGATTTAATTGAAAGTAATTTCTCTTCAACTTTCTTGTATTTAAAATTGTAAATAATATTCATTACTGTTGAATATAAATCATCACTTTCAGATTTTGTGAAAATACTAAATTTAGTAATCCAATTTGTACTGAGTTCTATTTCTCGACTCTCAATATCCGATACAAAAGAAACGATTTCCTGATCTTCAATTCGTTTGAAATAAGAAGCTGTGTAAAATGTTTTTTCGCTCAATCCTTCAATGATTTTATCATATATTTTAATAAATAATGGGTATTCAAAAGTCAAAAGATCTTGTTCCAATTCTTGATGAATTAATTCAACCACACTTGTTTTGTGCAATTCATTTGAATCCATTGCCAATGTTTCTATTTCTCTCGTTCCAAAGCAAATCATCATGCGCATTAATTCTTCTTCGTGTTTAAATCGGAAAACGTCTTCTTTCGTTGGATCAGTAGTTTCCTGACTTTTTATAAGATCATTCTCAGGTAATGGAACTTGATTAAATTCCGGTTCTTGAAATTGTTTAGACAAGCTATTTCTTCGCAAACGCATCAATTCATTGCTAATTATAGATTCTTCAATGTCAAATTGCCGAGCGATTTCCTTGACGTAAACACTTCGTGTTATTTGATCAGGAATAAGTCCTACTGATTGAACTATTTCTCGAATTAAATCTGATTTTTTTAAGGGGTCATTTTCACCATCTTTTAATAGAATCTGAGCTTTAAAGGTGATGAAATCCTGTTTCTGCTCTTTAATAAATAATGCAAGTTCAGAATCGGAATTCTTTTTTGCAAAAGAATCTGGGTCTTCACCATCTGGGAAAAGGACAACTTTTACATTCATTCCCTCCTCTAAAATCAAATCAATTCCTCGAAAAGAAGCTTTAATTCCAGCAGCGTCTCCGTCATATAGTATAGTAAGATTCTTCGTATAGCGCTTAACTAATTTAACTTGCTCCTTTGTTAAGGATGTGCCGGAAGAAGAAACTACGTTTTGAATGCCCGACTGGTTCATACTTATTACATCCGTATAACCTTCACAGAGCAAACATTCATCGTATTTTACAATTTCACCCTTGGAAAAATATAAGCCATAGAGAATTTCACTTTTATTATAAATAATACTCTCAGGAGAATTAAAATACTTTGCAACTTTCTTATCATTAACGAGCGAGCGTCCACCAAATCCTAAAATACGACCGGAAATACTCTGAATAGGAAATAAAACACGACCACGAAAGAAGTCAAAATTGCGTTCGTCCTTAGATTTAACCAAGCCAACTTTTTCCAAATAAGAAAGGGAATATCCTTTTTTTAAAGCTGCTTTAGTAAAATCATCACTTACATTCAGACAATAACCCAATTGAAATTTTTCGATTGTTTCCTTGGAAAATCCTCGTTCTTCAAAATAACTTAATCCAACAGCTTTTCCTTCCGTACTTTCTTGTAAATTTTGATAGAAATAATTTTTTGCAAATTCATTGATAATAAAAAGACTTTCTCGTTCTGTTTTATCAGCTAATTCCTTGGCAGTTGGTTCTGACTCTTCTGGAATTTGAATACCGTATTTATTTGCAAGAAATCGCAATGCTTCTGGATACGAAAAATGTTCTTTCTCCATTAAAAAAGTAACTACAGAACCACCTTTGCCAGTTGAAAAACATTTGAAAATTTGTTTTGCTGGAGAAACTACAAATGAAGGAGTTTTTTCGTCAGTAAAGGGACTTAAACCCTTTAAATTTGATCCAGCTCTTTTTAAGTTCACAAAGTCACCAATCACATCTTCTATTTGAGAAGCTTGCATAATTTGATCGATTATATGTGCTGATATTTTACTCATTATTTTCTATCGCCGTACTCTTTTTCATTAATCAAATTTCCTTTTTCATCATAGGTTGACCAAAGTCCAATCATCTCATCATTTTGGTATTCCCCTCTGTAATGAATTCTTCCATTGGGATATTTTACGAGTGAAAAACCTTCTTTTTTTCCGTGATTGTATAGCGTAAAAGATAATTCTGTGCCATTTTCAGCATAAAAAGACCATTTTCCGTCTCTATTTCCAAGTTCATCTTGCCCACCTTGAAATTTGATTCTTTTTTTACCGGGATACCACTCCGTAAAAACGCCATCTTTTACTTCCACTAAATTTTCAATTTTAATTTTCTTATCAATCTTTTTGTCAGTAGTATTTTCACATCCAAAAATTAGAAACAAGGTTACAAATAAAAATACTATTTTTTTCATCTTATTTTTCGCGGTTAATTGTATAATCTAGAAGTCCTATTAAGGATTTTTTCGCTTCACTTTCTGGAAATACATCCAATAAATTGAAAGCTTCAGATATCATTGATTTCATTTTTTCATGAGCATATTCAAGTCCACCATTCTCACTTACTAATTGTACTGCTCGCTTGATGTGCTTAGAAGATTGATTTTTATTCTTTATAATATTTTTCAACTCATTACGAACTGAAGAATCACTATTATTAATAGTATAAATTAGCGGTAATGTCATTTTCTGTTCGCGAATATCAATTCCTGTTGGTTTTCCAATTTTACCCGGACTAGCGTAATCAAAAACATCATCTTTTATTTGAAATGCCATTCCTACAAGAATTCCAAAATTTTTCATGCGTTCACGATGTTCATGTGAATTTACGCTAATTGCCGCAGTTTCGCAACAGGCAGAAATTAAAGATGCTGTTTTTTTTCGAATAACTTCAAAATAAATTTCTTCTGTAATGTCTAAATTGCGACTCTTTTCTATTTGCAATAACTCACCCTCGCTCATTTCTCTAACTGCTTCGGCAATTACGCCTAACAAATCAGTATTATTTTTTTGAATTGTGAGCAACAATATTCGAGAAAGCATATAATCACCAACTAGAACAGCAATTTTATTTTTCCAAAGAGCATTCACCGAAAAAAAACCGCGGCGCTCATTTGCATCATCAACAACATCGTCGTGAACAAGCGTAGCTGTGTGCAGTAATTCAACTAAAGAAGCAGCGTCAAAAGTAGTTTCGTTAATCGTACCCAGCATTTTTGCGCTTAAAAACACAAACATAGGTCGCATTTGCTTGCCTTTACGTTTTATGATGTACTGAGTAACCTTGTCTAATAATCCTACTTCAGAGCGCATCGATTCCTTAAAATGAATTTCAAATTCTCTTAATTCAGCTTCAATTGGCGCACTAATTTCATTAACATCAAGCATACTACAAATATAGTATTTTGTAAATCTTAATTCAATAGAAAAATTGGGGTATTATGACATTCCACTCAAAAAGTTTCTTAGCGAGATAAATGCATATTTCTTTCAGAATAAATTTTCGTAAAAAATGGATCCTTTAAATCCTTAATAAAACGAATAGCTTCACCTGTAGATTTCATTTCAGGCCCGAGTTCTTTTTTGACATCTGGGAACTTTTCGTAAGAAAAAACTGGGATTTTAATTGCATACCCTTCTTTTCTTGGATTGAATGTAAAGTCTGTCACCTTATTTACTCCAAGCATCACTTTCGTAGCATAATTCACATACGGTTCATCGTATGCTTTCGCAATAAATGGAACCGTTCGTGAAGCCCGAGGATTTGCTTCAATGACATATACTTTATCATCCTTTATAGCAAACTGAATATTAATTAATCCTACTGTTCTAAGTTCAATGGCTATTTTATGTGTAATATCTTTAATTTGAGTCATTACAAAATCCCCTAAGTTATATGGAGGCAATAATGCATAGGAATCTCCAGAATGAATTCCAGCAGGTTCGATGTGCTGCATAATGCCAATAATATAAACATTTTCCCCATCACATATTGCATCCGCTTCAGCTTCAATTGCTCCACCAAGAAAGTGGTCTAATAAAATCTGATTATTTCCCATTTCATTGATAATATCAATTACGTGGTACTCTAATTCTTCTTTATTAATCACGATTTTCATTTTCTGACCACCCAAAACATAAGAAGGCCGAACCAACAAAGGAAAACCAAGTTCATCTGATAGTTCAAGCGCTTGTTCTGCATTCTGTACAATTCCATACTGAGGAAATGGAATATTATTTGCTTCCAACATTTTTGAAAAACGACCGCGATCTTCAGCTAAATCTAGTGCTTCAAAACTTGTGCCCATAATTTTTATTCCAAAGCGACTTAATTTCTCCGCTAGTTTGAGAGCTGTTTGTCCACCAAGTTGCACAATTACACCCTCCGGTTTTTCGTGTTGGATTATATCATAAATATGTTCCCAAAATACAGGCTCAAAATACAATTTATCTGCTGTATCAAAATCTGTAGAAACCGTTTCGGGATTACAATTTATCATGATGGTTTCATAACCACATTCTTTGGCAGCAAGAACACCATGAACACAGGAATAATCGAATTCTATTCCCTGCCCTATTCTATTTGGACCAGAGCCCAAAATAACAACCTTCTTTTTATCGCTGACAACACTTTCATTTTCATATTCAAAAGTCGAATAATAATAAGGAGTTTTTGCATCAAATTCAGCAGCGCAGGTATCTACTAATTTATATACACGCTGAATTCCCATTTCAGTTCTTTTTGTATAAACTTGAGATTCTAAGCAGCGCAATAAATGAGCTATTTGTCGATCGG
>Ga0214919_10008444_pt1 | contig 13563 bp, 15 predicted proteins | sample LL1503_MetaG_FD_177994 | JGI IMG/M metagenome (GOLD analysis project Ga0214919, IMG submission 177994) | Freshwater microbial communities from Lake Lanier, Atlanta, Georgia, United States - LL-1503 | ecosystem: Environmental > Aquatic > Freshwater > Lake | place: USA: Georgia | collected...
CACTACCGGTACAACAACAACAACAACAACCACCACGACTACCACAACCAGTAGCACTACCGGTACAACAACAACAACCACCACGACCACCACCACCACCACTACAACCACCACGTAGACCACCACCACCACCACCGCCGCCATTACCACCACCACGTAGACTACAACAACAACAAACAAAACAACAACAAACAAAACAACAACAGAGCAGAAACCCTTTATCAAGAGCCGCTACATATTTGACAAAAAGATTTATGCCTATATCTACAATACCAGATGAAAAGGTCGTCGTACAAAATGTAGGTGGAAAACCACGAATAATAAGAAAAAAGACAAACAAAAAAAGATATATAAGACAAACAAAAAGAAGACAAACAAAAAGAAGACAAACAAAAAGACAAGCAAAAAGAAGACAAACAAAAAGAAAAAAGAATAAAAAGAATACGAAAATTAAGAGATAAAAAATAAAATATATATTTCAATACTATTTAAAATATATTTTATAAATTATAAATAGCGATGAATATAGAATTATTACAACAAGCATTAGAAAATGATAATAATTTAAATATTATAAATACTACTATTCAAGAAATAAAACAAAAGAAGAATGAAATATTACAAGATTTAGGATTGAATAGAGATGATTTGAAAAGTTTTCATAAAAAATTGAACGGATATATGTATATAGATAATATAAAAGATTTAAAATATGGAAGAAATATTAGATGGATTAATTTAAATAAAATAGATAGTATAAAAATAACTAATGGAGCCTTATTATGTGATATAAAAATTCACGATAAAGGCATTGCTCTCGTTTTAAGAGGATTTACTAAAAGCTATATTACATTATATTTAAATGAAAACATTATATTTCAAAAAATAAATGATGAAGAAAAAATACTTCTTCAAGCTGTTAATTATTTACACAAAAATTAAATATTATTTTATTATCTTTTTTGATTTTTTTCCTTGTGGTTTAAGCATTAATTTATTATTTATAGTTTTCACCAATTTGTTTTTATTCAATTTACTAGTTTTTAACATTTTACGTTTTTTACAACTAAAACCATTAATTTTTAAATGCTTTTTCTTAATAACACTATAATTACATATTCCAATAGCACGGCTTTCATTGTCATCTTTATCTTGATTTGGAACTTTCTTAATACATGAACATAGTTTTTCGGCAATAATTTTTTCAACCATTTTTTTTACAGAACTAAGCGACTTTTTTTTATTTATTTTTATATTATAATATTCTAAAATATTTATATAATCATCTTTTCTAAGATTCATTTATATAACAAAATATTATTTTTTTTTTTTTAAAATATTTGTAAAATATATTATATAGCATTATAATAAAGTATAAATGTTGATTGATAGCATTATTCCTAATAAAACCAATTATGTTATTGTGTTTGATGTAGATGAAACTTTAGGTCATTTTACACAATTATATACATTTTGGTCTTTATTAAGTGAATATATTAATAATACTAATGAAATAATCTTTTTCAAATTATTAGATATTTTTCCTAATTTTTTGCGACCTTCTATTTTGAATATATTGAAAAATATTAAAAATAAGAAAAAGAAAAATATTTGTAATTACGCAATGATTTATACAAATAATAATGGCCCAAAAGCGTGGATCACTATGATACAAAATTATTTTCATCATAAATTAAAATACAATTTATTTGATAAAATAATAGGGGCTTTTAAAGTAAATGGTAAAGTAATAGAAGTTTGTAGAACTTCTTACGGTAAATCAGTAAAAGATTTTATAAATTGCTCCAAATTACCATTTAATACACAAATATGCTTTTTAGATGACCAATTACATAATGATATGAAGCATGATAATGTATTATATATTCATCTAAAACCATACACACATAATATAGATTTTACGAAAATGGCATTGATAACATATGAAAAAATGAATAATTATTTTCCTAAAACAAAAACAAAAACAAAAGAAGATTTTATTACTTATATAAATGCTTACACTAAAAATTATAAATTAGAATATTTGAATAAAACCAAAGCAGAATATAATAGTGAAAAATTATTCAGTAATGTATTACTAAAAAAAATAGATACTTTTTTTCACTCTAAACCACGCAAATTTACGAGAAAATCAACTATTTTACATAGAAAAACTAGACGAATGCATAATTAAAATAAAATTCTATTGTTTAGAATATTACTTATACTATGTTTGCTATTATTTATTAATAATTTTGTATTGTTATGTAAATAACTTTCAATAGAGCCTATGATTGTGCTTGATAATAATAAAAATACTCCAGCTGAAAATACCAGTTTCCTATCAAAGTCACTGAATTTGCTTTGTTTATATGTTAATGGATTATAATTGATAACCAATAAAAATCCTATATATATTCGTAAAAAAGATTTTAAATACTCTAAATATTCTGGAGCAAAACCACCTACACCTAATAATATGATTATGTATAATATATAACTAGCATACAATGAATATAAAAATATTAATTCACTAAATTTTATAGTCATAGCAACACTACTATTAATAAATATTTATTATTTTTTCATAAATATTTATTAGAAAATAAATAAAGTCTTGAGCTGAAAGACGTCCTTAACCCCCCATAAACAGCTTAAAAAGGTTTATTACCATTTATCATCACAACTATTATTAAAGTATTTTTAACACTTTTTTTATAAAATAATATTTTAAGATTTTTTTAAGGATTTGGACATTTATAAATGTCCATTTTCGTATTTTTGAGTCCTTTATAAATTCTCGAAAAAAACACATTTGAAAAAAGCGGTTTTGCAGCATTAAGCTCTAAAATACCGAAATTTTGTATGAAAATTACCAGACCATAAAATATTTTTTTTAAAATTATTTTTTTTGGAATTTTTCGGCGCTTTTTTGATAAGTATTAAATACTTATAAAATACTTATCAAAAAAGCGTTGAAAAGCTCATTTAACGATAATTATTATTTTTATACGACATTTGTATTAAAAAATAATAAACAAAATATAAAATTTACATCATATTTAAAAATACTTATAATTTACGCTAAATTATAAGCAAAAGTATTTAAGAGTTTTTTTTATAAGTATATAATACTTATCAATGACTTATGAAAAAACCGCAAAAAACTCCATTTTTTACGAATGTAAATTATGTGACTATACTACGTCTAAAAAAAATGATTATTGTAGGCATTTACACACGCAAAAACACAAAAACAACGAAATACTTATAAATTGCTCCCAAAAAACATCTTTTAAAAGTTTTCTATGTGAATGTGGGAAAAAATATAAACATAGTCAAAGTTTATATAATCATAAAAAAATATGTAAAAATTATGAAAAAAATAATGAAAAAAATAATGAAACAATATGTGTTGAAACAAATAATGAAATTATTTTGAAAAATGGCATAGACCAACAAATGATAATAAAGTTGATTACAGAAAATAATGATATTAAAAATTTGCTCTTAATACAACAACAACAATTAACAGAACAGCAAAAACAATTAGGAGAGCAACAAAGACAATTAGTTGAAATTGTTCCCAAAATAGGTAATATAACAAATAATACATCTAATATAAAGCAAAATTTCAATATTACTGTATTTTTGAATGATCAATGTAAAAATGCTATAAATATGAACGATTTTATAAAACAAATCAAATTGAATTTAGAAGATTTAGATTTAACAAAAAATAAAGGTTTAGAGTTCTGTTTAAGTAATGCTATTATAAAGACGATAAATAAAATGTCGCTTTTTGAAAGACCATTACATTGCACCGATCCAAAACGTGAAACCTTATATATTAAAGATAATGACTTATGGGAAAAAGATATTGACAAAACAATAATAAAAGGGGCTTTACATAATTTAAATAAAGCACATTTTAGGTTAATACAATGTTGGATAGCCGAAAATCCTGATTTTAAAGAAAACGATGCGAAACAAGATTACTTTGCTTATTTATTGAAAACGTGTTCTGTAAGCTTGAAAACAATAGATGATAAAATTATTAAGAAAATATGTGCCAGTAATAATTTAAAAGAAAATTTGAAACAATTGGAAAATATAAATTATGATTAAACAATTAAATAATAATCTATATTTATATTAGTTTGATAAATGAATATGTTCCATTTTTTAAAACCAAAAAACAAAGATGCTCAAAATCATACATCAGAACCAATACACATAAAAATATCCAAATTTTCATCGGTATTCGAAAAATCCATTGTAGTTACACATTTTTTTCAAATTATATATGTTTTAATAGCAATTGTAACTATAGTAATTGCAATAGTAGGGTTTTGTTTTATGCTATTTTCAGACATAAGATTAACTAAAGGACAATCTCAAACTATTTATAGTATATTTCATTTGATTGTAAGTATAATTATAGCAATATTGACAATCGGTTATTCATATAATTCAGAAGAAAAAATACAAGAAAAGCCAAATTGCACACACGTGGATACAAATGCAATTGGAAAAAAATATCAGGCTATAATAAGTAAGACAACACTTATTCCTAGAACTGAATCAGCTCTAGTATATGAAGTTAAACCATTGTTGGATCCTTTAAATTGTATTGTTATTAAAAATTATCAAGCAGTTTTTATAATTCAATCGTTTATTATTAGTTTTGTTGTAATAATTTCTACTATATTGTTAATAATATCTTCTTCTCTTGCAAAAGCTTATTATAAATTAGTATGCGGTAATGATGAAATTGTTATTCCATATTGGGGAAGATTAGTAGATATGTTAATGAATCTAACTTTATTTGGTTCATTTTTAGGGATTATTATTATTTATTTTATAAGGTTTATATATAATATACATAAAATTGAAAAGTTAGAAATTTTAAAAAATAAATATGAGGCTATGAAAACATTATTTTTAATATCATTTAGTTATTATATATCACAATTAATTTTAATAATGTATGAAGACTTAATCGCTAATAATATATCATCTATAGGAAATTGGAAAAACACAAACAAAGAATGTAAAGATTATGAAAAAGATAAATCCAATAATGATATAATTCCTGAACCAAATCTAGCTTTACAAATACTATATTTATGTTTGAATATAATGTTATTAATAATAATATGGATTATAAATATATGTTTAATAGCTGTGAGTGGAATATACTTTATGCCTATTAATATGGTGGTTTCAAAAGGTAGTCAAGTTGTTGCATTAGTAATACAAATATTTTCGGGTAAAATACCATTTGACAAAATTATGGCAAAAATTAAGAGTATTATTTATCCTTTAACTATTGATAAATTATTAGCCAAAATACCAGATATACCAGCAGAAGTGTCACAAGCAGAAGTGTCACAAGCAGCAGTTTCACGACAAGAAGTAGTAAAAAGAAGTGCCACAAGATAATTTATAAGAGAAAAACCGTTTCTAAATAATATTTTTTTATAATAATTACAAAAAAATATTATATTTAGAATGATGAACCAAACGATCCTCCTAAAGCACCATTTGCAGCCATAGGCTCCATAGATTCCATAAATGAGTTTTGTATGGCTTGATTTTGGAAATTATTACCATTATTCATCATATTAGGGAGAGAATCAATCATAGAAATATTATTTTGTGCGGGTAATTGATTCGCTCTAGGAGCTATTAATGTATTATCTAATGCGTCTGCTCGGCTCATTTGATGTATGCCAGGTGTAACAATTGGTTGGCTTACTCTAACATTTCCATGATTAGAGGCTCCTACAAGTGGATTTTTGCCATTCCACATATCCATTAGTCTATTATATATAATATTAATTTTAGCACCCAGCTTAGTTTGCATGGTAATAATTAAAATCAATGTTGGAATTATAAAACTAATCTCGTTAAATTTGGTATATGGTATATTGCTATATGTAGGGAAATATCTAATTATTTTATCTATAAAATAAATTGCCACAAATAAAACACCTAATTGAAGTATAATTTCAAATAACAATTCTAAATTATCTTTTTTATCATCATCTTCAGGTATGTATTCTTTTATTAATTTTAATAAAATTATTACAGGTATTAAAGCGATTATTAAATATTGTAACATATTCAATAATATTGCTTTATTGTCACCATCAAAGTTAAAAACATAATTAAAAAAGCCAGAAGGACTTAATTTGCTAGAACCCCCTTCAAATGCGTCGTTCAAACTATTTCCTCCTGAAGACATAATTACTATTATATATATAAATTAAAAAAAATATTAATATATAAATTATTTTACCTAAATAAAAGAATTAATTATAATCAATATTCTAAAAATCAATATTTTATATATTAAATATTACTTATTATTATTTAATATATAAAATGTTAAAAAGGGCATGTGAATCAATAAAATATAGACATAATAATTACCATGAGGAAAATCAGTATTTAAATTTATTGGACGATATATTATCAAGTAATGAAGAGTTTATCGGTAGAAATGGTAAAACACTATCAATATATGGTTCAGCGATGCATTTTTCATTAGACAATAATAAAATACCATTAATTACTACCAAAAAAGTTGCCTGGAAAACTTGTTTGCGAGAATTATTATGGTTTATTAAAGGCGATACAAATAACAAACACCTAAAAGATAAGAACGTTCATATTTGGGATGCTAATGGATCTCGCTCATTCCTAGATTCTCGTAACCTAAATAATTATGAAGAAGATGATTTGGGCCCAATTTACGGATTTCAATGGCGCCATTTTAATGCTAAGTATGATTCATGTAATAGTAATTATGAAAATAAAGGTATAGACCAATTAAGAGAGATAATTGAAAGTTTAAAAGACCCTAAACAAAGAAATTCACGAAGAATGATTATTAGTGCGTGGAATCCTTGCCAATTAGATATTATGGCGTTGCCACCATGTCATATTATGATGCAATTTAATGTAACGAATAATACTAAATTGAGTTGTTCTATGTATCAGCGTTCAAACGATGAAGCGTGTGGAACATGTTTTAACATAGCTTCTTATTGTTTTTTAACACATTTATTGGCTAAACATTGTGATTTAGAACCATATGAATTTCTGTATTATAAGGGAAATTGCCATATATACGAAGAACATATTGATACTATTAAAATACAATTGGAGCGTGAGCCGTATGAATTTCCTACTTTAGAAATAAAAGAAAAGAGAGAAAACATAGAAGATTACATAGAGGAAGATTTTATTATACATAATTATAAACATCATGAACCATTAAAATATAACATGGTTGCCTAAATATCAAATACTATTTTTATATTAATTAAAATATAATTAATAATAATATTAAATATTAGAGCTTAAAAAAACGTTAATAGTATATTATAAAATATGTCTAGTTCAGCATTAGCTTCAGCACGAAGAAGACGTGTGACTGGAGAACCCCAGGTTCAACAAAATGCAAATGCAAATACAAATGTAAATACAAATAAACCTACAAATAGTAGAGCAGAACAACCAGAGCAATTAACTCCTTTACAAATATTACAACATCACGATAATAAATTGAGAGATATTGAGGCATTACTTAATAAGAGCGAAGACGATACTGACATAACCGAATTAATAGAAGAAAAAGTAAATACTTTATTACAAACCAAATTTGAAAGTTATAATAATGAATTAGAAAAAGTCAAGCTATCAATATCATATAATGCTTCAAAAACTTCAAACACTGATACTATAGATACTAAAATACAATTATTAGAGAATTCAATTCAAAATAAATTAACCATTCAAGATGTGAAAATAGATGAATTTAAGAGAGGTTCTCAAGAAACATTTACATCATTTAAGGAAGATAATAGTAAGATTGTGAATTTACTAAATACCAATATAGAGAATTATATGACAGTAAAAATAGCATCCCTAAATGATACATTAAAACCAACTTTAGAGAGATTGAATGGTCTAAATACAATTTATGAAAATTATAAAGTGAGTGTAGAAAAAATAGATGAAATAATAAAAGAGTTTAATACATTAAAATTATTGGTGATTAAAAATCAAACAATCGCTTTAGAAACAAGTAGTGCTATGATTAACATGAAGGATGAATTTAAAATGACAACAGAAAAGTATAGCCAATTAAATAATAAAGTAGATAGTATAAATAGCAGACCTAATGTTGAAGAATCAAATAGTCAAATGTTATTACGCTCTCTAATGTCAAGTAATATTTTTGGAGCAATGAAAAATCAAGATTATGAGGATGATGATGATGAAAACACTTTATCAAACGATAAATTAAATTTAAATTTAGAAAATGAAGAAATGTTTTTGGATGAAACACAATTAGCCGAGTTATTAGACATAAAAAAAATGGATCATATGAATATTAAAGATCTAAATGTAGAAGATCTAAATGTTAAAGACTTAAATGTTGAAGAAATAACTGATCTAGATGTAGAAGATATAACTGATTTACAAGAATCATTAAAACAGGAAATACTAGAAGAATTGACGCAAAATGCTAATTCTAATACTAAAGAAAATACTGAAGAAGAACAAACAATCTCTCAATAATTATATAAATATTTATTATTTATTTTATGTTAAAATCAAATAAATAATATGTAGTAAAATAATAATGTTTATAATAATAAATATATTAATATTATGTATAGTGTTATTTTTATATATACACATATATAATCATATTAAAACAAGTAATTATTTAGAGGTATATGAGATAGAAAATCCATCGAAAGAAAAATTAGAGGATTTAATAAACTTAAAACAGCCGCTATTGCTAAATAACCATTCATTAATAAATAACATTACTATTAATTATTTAATTAATAATTATCCAACATTTGATGTAAATTTATATAATAAAGAAACTGATTTATTTTTGAAAATAAAAATGGAGGAATTTAACACTATACTAAATAATGATAATTCAAATAATTATTTAAGTTACAATAATAGAGAATTTCTAGAAGAAACGACAATAGAAAAATTACTATCTGCGAACGATAGTTTTTTCAGACCATATAGCATTTGTAATAAAAATTACGACATAATAATGGGAACAAAAAATAATAATACACAATTAAAATACAGTGTAAATTCTAGGAACATATTATATTTATCATCTGGTAAAATAGAAGTTACAATGTGTCCGCCAAAAGATTATAAAAATTTACATGTTCAAAAGAATTACGAATTATTGGATTTTCATTCAGCAATAGATATAGCTAATGTTGAATCAATATATAAAAACGATTACCAAAAAGTCAAATTTTTGAGAGTAACATTAAACACTACTCAAGTATTAGTAATACCTCCGTATTGGTTTTATAGTATTAAATTTTTAGAAGACAATTGTGTAGTTTTTTTAAATAGTTATAGAACTTTTACAAGTAATATAGCAATATTACCAGAATTATTTATTCAATTACTTCAACAACAAAATGTGAAAATAAATATCGCAAAAAATATCAAAGCAAATTTAACAGGAATTATCACAGAAGAAAATAATAAAGAAGAAAATAATAAAGAAATTTAAAAAAATATTATGTAATACTTATTATTAGCTTGTATGTTAAATAATACATAATATAATGTATTTATTATGCCACCAATAGGTGATTCACTTGTATATGTTCTTTCTACACACATTATTCAAGTAGAACCAGGTATGTTATCATCATTAAATGTGCCGTAGTTGTTGAATGTTCCATTGTTGTTGAATGTTCCGCTACCAGTATTACTGATGGTGCTACCTGATTCGTTGTTTATAGTTCCATTAACATTTATAGTTATTGAGTCACTATTATAAATATTGCTGTTATTAGTATTGTTTATAATTCCATTAACAGTTATTGAGTCACTATTATATATATTGCCGTTATTATTGTTGTATAAAATTCCACCTGTATTAACAGTTATTAAGTCACTATTATAGATATTGCCGTTACTGTTATGTAAATATCCATTAACAGTTATTAAGTCACTATTATAGATTTTGCCGTTATTAGTGTTGTATAAAATTCCATTAATAGTTATTGAGCCACTATTAGTATTATACATAGAACCGCTGCTATAGTTGCTTATAGTTCCATTAACATTAACAGTTATTGAGCCACTATTATAGATAATACCACTGATAAAATTGTATAAAATTCCACCTGTATTAACAGTTATTGAGCCACTATTCGTAATGATGCTACCAATATTTTGAACAATACCGTTAACCACTATTGTACCTTGATTCGTGAATGTATGACCAGACGATATAACTAAACCATAACCACTAGGTATAGTTAATACTTGAAACTCTGTAATAGTGTAATTAGCATTCAATTTATATAAAAAACCAAAAAGTGTAGCAATTGATGCTATATCAATATTTACAGGAATATTTACAGGAATATTCACAGGAATATTTACAAGACTACAGCACGGCTTCCCTTGTGCGTTATTGCTCGACCGACGAAGTAAGGCACGGTAAGCAGCTCTATTCTGCGACCCTACACCGCTACCAACAACATACGTGGTTCTTAACGTATTATTACTTCTTGGTGGATTTATGAATTTCATGTATTATATTATTAAATAATATAATAATAATAATAATAAAGATATTTTCTTATAATAAATAGCTAATATAATATTATAATATTATGTTAATAAATGAAAAATACAAATTACTAGGTGATATATCTCGCGGTAATTTTGGAGAGATTTTGAAAGTTATGTATAAAGATAAAAATTATGCGTTAAAAATGGGTGCTAAAGACATCATTAAATATGAATCAACTATATATAAAGAACTTAAAGGGTTAAATAACATATCAAGCATTTATGATATATTTGAATATAATGATAAGATGTGCTTTATACTGGAATATTACAAAATGAATTTCTCACAATATAAATTCCAGACATATAATACTTTAAATTACATTGAAAAAATAGCGAAATACATAAAAGAACTTATAATTATTGTTAAATATATGCATGAGCGTAATATAATTCATAGAGATTTAAAACCTTCTAATATATGTTTGAACGATAATTTAAAATTATTCTTGATTGATTTTGGTATTGCTAAATTTTATAGAATTAATAATATTCATAATGTAGAGAAAAAAATTACTTCACTAATAGGGTCAATTAATTTTTCCAGTTTAAATGTTATGAATTTGATAGAACCTTCACGTAGAGATGATATTGAGTCAATAATGTATATTTTAATATATATGTTATTAAATAGTAATAAATATATCGTGTATGATAATTTAAATAATTTACAAAAAAAAGATATAGCAACAATAAAGAGTATATTTCAAATAAATAATGAAAATAATGAAAATAATGAAAATGAAATGATTAATTATACTTTATTTGAGAGATTATTCACATATATTAGAAGATTAAAATATAATCAACAACCAGATTACGAATATATTTTAGAATTAATTGATAAGATTTTCTTACAAAAAATAGATCTTACAAAATAGTAGCTCTTATAAAATAGTAGCTCTTATAAAATAGTAGCTCTTATAAAACAATGATCTTACATAAGAATACTCTTACAAAATATATTTTCAATATTAAATATATTAATTTTTTTCAATATTTTATTTGCTTTATCTGTAAAATCGTCGTGTATTAAATTAGCATAAAAATTTATTGAGTTATAAATATGTATATCTACAATTCTTGGAGAATAGCGAGTTTGTAATAATGTTATAAAAATATTATATATATTATCAAAATAATATTTATAATAATTTATCCAATTACTATCTATAAATTTATTATATATGATTAATTTAGATAATATATAATTTAATTCGTGTAATGTTATTTCGTGTAAGCGTATATTAGCTAAACTATTTATTTTATATGTTTTTTTATGTATAAATTTTTTTATAAAATTAGTATAATTAACATTATAAATATTATTTCTATTAGTGTTAAATTTTAATATATGTAACTGTAAATCTCTCGGTAATTTATAATAAATCGCCTTTAAATATTTTCTTAGTTTGTAACCTCTGAATAATTTTTGTATTTTTATAATACTATTATTAAATAATAGTTTTGAATGATTAATACAATATTTTTTATTGTTAAATAGAAAAATGTGCGATTTATTTTTTATACATTTATTTTTCCTACATAGTATGCATGACATTATTATAAAATTATACAAATATATAATTATATAATAAAATAATATAAAGGTTTTATATAATTATAATATATATAAAATGTCTTCGGCTGATACTGCCACCAAACAATATGTCGGAAAAGTAAAATGGTTCAACAATAAATCTGGATATGGATTCGTATCATTTCTAGACAGTGGTGATTATAAAGATAAGGATATTTTCACACATCATTCTTCGTTAAATGTGAAAGGAGAAATCTATAAATACTTAGTTCAAGGTGAATATGTTGAATTCAACATTCAAAAGATGGATTCAGGAGATCATGAGTATCAGGCGACAAACATTAAAGGTATTTTACAGAACGATTTAATGTGTGAAACTCGTCATAAGAATCGTGATTTAACGAAGAATAATGAATATATTACAGTGAAGCCTCGTCGTGTTAGCCCACAAGCGAAACAGTCACCGAGACACTTAACAGAAAAGTAAATAAGAAATAATAATAAAGAAACAAAGAAATTCCAAAAAAATAATAAGATTGTTACGAGAATGATTAGAATCATTATTTATATGAGATTCATTATCTAATAACGATGAATTATAATCGTTGTCTAAATGAATAACAATTTGTGTAGTATAATTGAATGATGTTATATCTTTTATAATATCATTATCTTGGCTACAAATGAAACATTTTGAGATGTTTTTATTTGTAATGTTACTATTTATCCAATTATGTAAGCAATGTATATGTATGTCATTATTACAACATGTTAAAGTATAAAAGTCATTATTAGAGAGGTCGTTCAAACAAATAATACATTCCATAATGATATAATAAAATAAAATAAAAAAAAAAGAAAAAAAATGTTTTTAGACCTTTGCACATTTTTAATTCGCATACATTGTAAAAAAATGTGAAAAATCAAGCATCTTATATTAATGTTATAACTTTAATAATGTTTTAACTTTATCAACTTGATTGACCCCGAAATTATTGATTGCTTTATAAAAATCGGCATAAGTTCTGGCTTCTTGTAACGCAATTCTTAATTGTTCTAAATGGGATTCAGTCGATTTAATAAGATCAATTTTAAGGACACTGAAATCGAAGTTTTTCTGAAGATTTCGTAATTTGTCTGGATTTTCTACTACTTTGTCTGGATTTTCTACTACTTTGTCTGGATTTTCTTTATCGGTGCACTCCGTTCTATTTTCAACTAATTTGCATCTATCCTGGGGACAGTCATGTTCACTACATTCTTTTGGGTCTACTCCTCCCATCTGTTTATTTCTCAAACTTTTCTTTGATTTTCTCATCATATTGCGTGTCATTTGTTTAACGTATCTACCCCCCCCCCCGATTTTT
>Ga0214919_10008445_pt1 | contig 13562 bp, 10 predicted proteins | sample LL1503_MetaG_FD_177994 | JGI IMG/M metagenome (GOLD analysis project Ga0214919, IMG submission 177994) | Freshwater microbial communities from Lake Lanier, Atlanta, Georgia, United States - LL-1503 | ecosystem: Environmental > Aquatic > Freshwater > Lake | place: USA: Georgia | collected...
AACCAACTGAGCTATGCCCCCTTTTGAGGACTGCAAAAATAGGGTTCAAATAGGAATTCCCCAAAAAAAAGGTGATTTAATTTAATTGTACCGCAGGAAGCCTAGTAGATTGACTATCATATACAAAAAGCTCTACTATTTCATAGTTCCAATACTTACTTAAAGGCGATTTATCCAAGATATCTTCCACTTCTTTTTTGGTATTGGCATTAATAGTAATCCATGAATTTTGTACTTCCATACTCACTGCATAAGTATCGATGATACCCTTATTCAATAAATAATTGATATAAGTGCGATGAGGAGGCACTAAAGACATAAAGTCCTCATCCATTTCAAAAGATATAATAGCTTGGTATTTTTTCATGCTTTTAATAAACTTATACTAAGGTACATTAAGTATTGAAAACTAAAAATCATTTTTAGGGAATACTATAATAGCCAATTCTTCCGCCCGATCCTGCTAAAAACACAGCCTTTGTATTAGGTTGTTTACGAACTACATGGAAGCTTTCATTTGATATTAATTCCCAACTTTTGCCTTTGTTTTTTGAAATATCTACACCTGTTGTTCCGCAAGCTGTTAAAATGGAATTCGTAAGATACTCAACACCCGATCTATATCCATTGGGCTGTCCAATTGAATTATCAACTACCCATGATGATTTTCTTTTTGATTGCCATTTTTGATCGCTATTCGGTTCTTCCATTAATTTCAAACCCACTACATTCTCTATTCGACTTGTATCTTTCATAAAATCTCCGCCTACTATCATAATTCTATTTCCGTTAGGTGATATGGCCATACTATTTGCACCCGTCGATTTTCCACCTTGTATAATGGGAATATCCATGGCTGAACCATTTATCCAAAGTCTAGATCTCATACCTCCTGATACTAAAAAATCTTCTTTACTAAGTTGTGCAATATTAGAACCACTTGAAGCAAAAAAAGCTTCCCCTTTTTCTAAAGGTGTTTTAAAATATTTAGAAGAAACTTCATTCCAATGTTCTCCTTTATCATTGGTACTTAATAAAAATATATAATTATGAATGGGATCTCCTACTACTAAACCATTAGAGGCATCTTTAAAATGTATGGCATCTAAGAACATAAGGGTATCGGCATTTTCATACACTTTATACCAAGAATTTCCACCATCCTTGGTTTTTAAAATAATAGCAGGTGCAGCCACAGCCACTATGATAGCTTCCTTCTCATCCCATGCATGAATAGATCTAAAATCTCTAGTTTCATAACCAGGTACTTGCATCCATTCAAAATCGGTTCCACCATTTACCGATAATGCAATACTTCCTTTAGATCCACTAGCCCAAATGGTATTGGTATTGGGAACAGCCATACCTCTAATACTCACTCCTTTTTTCTGAGTAAGTATTTTTATGGAATTATTACCCGAATTTTGCGCAAAGCTATTTTGACATAGCAACAAAAAAGCAAATAAAGTAATGAAGGCTTTTTTCATACGAATATTAATTAATGACTTAAAGATACGATATGATACCTTATTGGATGAGTAGAACTCAATTAATGTTAGGAGACGAACAGGTGGAGAATTTAATGCGTAAAAATGTATTAGTTATAGGCCTCGGCGGTGTGGGAGGCATTTGTGCAGAAATGATTGTAAGAACAGGCATTGGAAAAATGACCATTGTAGATAATGACAGCATTGATGCTAGTAATATTAATAGACAAATACCCGCCTTGCATTCCACCACTAATATGTCAAAATCAAAAGTATTGGCTGCTCGTTTATTAGATATTAACCCCTTACTCGATTTAACGGTCTTGGAAGAATTTATGGAAGAAGATAAAACCATTCAATTAATCGAGAAAGAAAAATGGGATTATATCGTTGACTGTATCGATACTTTATCTGCCAAGGTTGATTTAATCAAAGGTTGTATGGATAGAAAATTACCCATTGTAAGTTCGATGGGTGCCGGTGGAAAATTAGATCCTTCACAAATTAAAGTCACCGATTTATCTAAAACCCATGAATGTAATTTGGCTAGATATGTAAGAAAACGTTTGCAAGCCTTGGGTATTAAAAAGGGATTGAAAGTGGTGTTTAGTCCAGAGAAACCAGATCAGTCTCGTATAATTGAAACGCAGAATGCCTACCCTAAGAAGTCCATTATTGGAACTTTAAGCTATATGCCTGCTATTTTTGGCTGTACAGTGGCAAGCGTGGTAATCAGAGACTTATTGACAATTGATTGATTTATAGGCTTGTTTTCTTTGAAATCAGGCTTATTTTTCATTAAATTTGCAGCCTAAGAAATAAAGAGGGTTCGGTAGCTCAGCTGGATAGAGCGTCATCCTTCTAAGATGAGGGCCATTGGTTCGAATCCAATCCGAATCACAAAGCCTCTCACGAAAGTGAGAGGCTTTTTTAATGCGAGATGCGTCAAGAGCTTGCTCTTGTAAGCTATCGAGTATTAAAAAAGCAAAGGATACCGAGTATCGGTATCCTTGAAAGGCTTTGGGTAAGCTTGAGGAACAAGGATCAGCGAACACGAAGTGTGAGCTAATCCTTGTGAAACCAATATCACCCCCTCACCTAACCAAAATCAGTTTTTCCACTTTAGATTAATCGTAATCTTATAGTATTAAAACATACTATTATGAGAATCGATTTAACCAAATACCACCTGTTTTCTCGTATTTCAATTTACATATTAGCCATTGTGCTTATTTGTATTGGTGTTTACCACTTAACCAAGCCAGATGATTTACTGGTATATGTTCCAAGCTTTTTACCAGGCGGTATTAAGTGGGCTTATTTAGTAGGTGCATGCTTTATTTTAGTAGGTATCTCCTTTATCACCAACTACTATGTAAAAATTACCAGCTACTTATTATCCTTCTTCTTATTCTTTTTTGTAATTACAGTACATGTGCCCAATTTTTTCAATGCAGCCATGGCCGATATGCGCATATTTGCTTTAATAAATATTTTAAACAATACGGCTATTGGAGCCTTTGCCTTGCATATAGGTGCAGGCGCACATCATCAACATTTACACTTTGACGAGAGTGATTAAGGATATTTAAGTCAATTGGAATTGTTTTTTTTCATAAATTCATAGAAATTATCTCTATGAAAAAAATGATGCGCTTTATAATACTAAGTTTCTTGACTGCTTTTATTTTTACTAACTCTAAGGCTCAGAATACTGAAGTAAAACATAAAGTAGTTATACAATTAAATACAGCCGACACTTCTGCTTGGTCTTCCACCATTGGGAATATAAAAAATTTACAAAAATTATGGCCGAATAATGTTGTAGTGGAAGTGGTGGTGCATGGAAAAGCTTTAGACTTATTAGTAGCAGCTAAAACGCATTTAGCCAATGAAGTGGTTGAAATGTCTAAAACCAATGTGCAGTTTTCTGCCTGCGAGAATTCAATGCGTAAACACCATATTGAGAAAGCTGATTTACTTACCATTGCCAATACGGTTCCTTCCGGCGTTGCAGAAGTAATTTTAAAACAAGAAGCAGGTTGGTCTTATTTAAAAGCGGGCGTGAATTAATATTGCTTTTAAAAATCTACTATGCGTCGACGTATTTTTTATAGTTTATTCTTTATAGCTGCATTGGTTTCTACCTATTATAGTTTCCGCAGAAGTGCTAAAGAAAAAGAAACTGCCATGCTTAAAAGAATTGAAGGCATGGATACCTCAGCATGGGTAGGCTCCTCCCCTTATCAAATTCCTGTTGAAACTGAAAAAGGAAAACTAATTCGTTATGGATATGAATTAATTGCACATACAGCAAAATATTTAGGCCCAAAAGGAATAGTGCAGCAATCCACCAATGGAATGAATTGTCAAAACTGTCATTTAGAAGCAGGCGCTAAACCCTGGGGATTAAATTATGGTTCCGTGTATTCTACTTATCCAAAATTTAGAGAGCGTTCGGGCAGCATGGAAACTATATATAAAAGAGTGAACGATTGTATGGAGAGAAGTTTAAATGGTAAAGCTTTAGATACCAACTCCAAAGAAATGAAAGCTATATATGCTTATATACAATGGCTGGGAGCAGATCTTACTAAAGGCAAAAAAGTAAAAGGTTCAGGCATAGAAATTTTACCCTACTTAAAAAATGCAGCAAGTCCTGAAGAAGGAAAAATTGTTTATATGCAAAATTGTCAAAGATGTCATTTATCCAATGGTGAGGGCTTAATGGATTCTACTGGTAAAATGTATTTGTACCCTCCTTTATGGGGTAAGCATAGTTATAATGACGCTGCTGGTTTATACCAATTATCAAAATTGGCAGGTTTTATAAAAAACAATATGCCCAATGGAATAAATTATCATGCACCTAGTTTAAGCAATCAAGATGCTTGGAATATAGCTGCCTTTATAAATGCGCAACCAAGACCTAGTAAAGATAAATCCAAGGACTGGCCATTGCTTGCTACCAAACCTATTGACTACCCGTTTGGCCCTTATTCCGATTCCTTTTCAGAACAGCAACATAAGTTCGGCCCCTTCGAGCCCATTGCATTGGCTAAGAAAAATAAGTAATGCAGATAGTAGGAAATTAATGATTAAATTAATTATGAATTAGTTGATAATTAATTGAACTTCTTATTTATAATTTACTAAAATCAATTACCGGATGTTTTCCATTTAATTTCCTACTAATAATATCTCCGGCATCTATATTTTTTAAATGCTTGAAGCCACCAGAATACATATAAAATAAGTTACCCTCTACTCCTGCACCATAATCGAATCTTTGATGTCTTTGAGGATGTGCCGTGGTGGTGAACCTTGCTTGATTCAATTCTATCCAATTACCAGAAGGGGTAATAACCCACTGATTCCCATAATAGGCTTTAAAATAATCTTCCCCATTGTTTCCAAAATTTTCAACAAATGCATATAAATTTCTAAAACCTGTTTTAGTATCTGTTTTATTTTGCGTCCACTCCGATAATAAATGCCATGTATAATTATCTTCTGGTATAGCATAATAACCAATATAGGTAGCACTATCTCCAGTTATTGATTTTATACCTGTTAAAAACCTATAAGTTTGATTAGCCTTCCAAGGATATACTAAATGACTATGCCCTCCTGAACCTTCATTGCCAAAATCACCAGAAGAAACATTAGTCCCCTTGCTTTTTAAATTCACAGCAAACTGAGAAGGTATTTCTTTAGGGTTATCGGTTTTGTATAAGCTCCAAATAGAAAAAATAAATCTTCTCTCTTTTTCATTGTTAATTTGAATACCTCCATAGCCACTATGAAAACCATTGGTCTCATAATAAGCATGTATTGAATTTTCTACTTCTTTAGGCACCATTACTTCTGTATAAAGCCATTTAACCACTGAGTCTCCTGGCACTTGATACCTTAAATGTGTGGAAGGCGCTGCCAAATGAATACTTTTATTGTATTTAATTTCATTGGGGCTAATGGCGTCAATACTAAGAGAAGTAATTTCTGGATATAATTCAAGAGCAATAGGAGCCTTTGTATTAGCTGCTGTAGTTTTATTCACGCCTTTAATATTAAAATAATGATAGCCGGGCTTATTAATAGTAAAGTTTCCAATAGGAATTATAGTACTGCTTGTATTGGCTGGAATTTTTATTTCAGTTTCTTTACCACCATCTAAATTTATTTTAAATACCGATGCGTTAGTAATTGGAATAATATTTATCGCAGCTGCTATTTCTCCTTTTTGCTGAGGATAAAAATAAATATGTAAGCTTTGATCTTTATTTTCTAAGGTTTTTTGAATGAGTTCTTCTTCCTCCTCATTTAACTGGACTTTTTTTTTACCAGCATAATAGCCATTGCCTTTCACAGCTATAGTAACATGAGCCGATTTCCATTTATCATGAAGCACCTTAATAAAATAACCACCAACTACACTTCTAGCTTGAAAACCTATTTGTTTACCATTTAAAGTTTCATGCCAATCACTTAAAGGCACTCTAGTAGGTGTATTAGTAGCAAATTTATAGACAGGATTAATTAATTTTTCAAAATCGCCTTGGTTACTTGATAAAGTAGCTGTCCAAGTAATCCAATCCGACTTGGTATAGGTTTTGCGACTATCTAAGGGTAATCCAAATTCATTTTGTTTGGTTAAATAATAAGCCACTTCTGCATCGTATACTTTTTGTGGGAATAAATGAAAGCCAAATAATTTATCCCAAACCATATTATATTTTTGACTCCAAGTATTTTTGTCATTATAAGTTAAAGCATAATGGTCTCCTGCATTGGCTAGGTCTTGCCATTTAGCAGCCATTTCAGTAGCTATTTGAGTATACTTAGTTGCAATCTCTTTCTTTCCAAGCATTTCAGCCATCATTGCATAAGACCTAATACCTACAATGGCTTTAATAGCTAAATTGGCGTTACGCGCTAAATGACCAGCAAAATCATCGGTACATAATTGATTCACCGGATCTAATCCTTCTTTCTCTAAGAACTGAACCCACTGCGTTAAAGTAGTCCAATGCGCAGCGGCATAACTAGCATTACCCTCCGATTTTACTATGGCTCCCGCTAGAATAATCATATTACCCGATTCTTCTACCGGCATACCTTCTGGATAAGTTTGTCCATTCGCTAAAGGATAAGTGCCTAAATCATGTGCAGCATAAGGTTGTTTGTATAATCCACTCTTTTCACTAAAATAAAAGATCCCATTTAACATACCCTTCATTAAAGAAGGATTATAGTTTAAAAATAATGGCGCACTTGGATAAGTAACATCTACGGTATTAATACTTCCATTGCTAAAATTCTCTTTAGATAAAAATAAAAGTTCCCCATTTTGTTTACTCTTCACTAAATTATGCGCAGCCACTGCTTGTCTATAAGCAGTAATACAAAGTTTAGCGTAGTTATCTCCTCCAGCAGCTAAGGCGTCATTATAAATTTGTTTATTGAACTTATCGCATTTAGCAATAACATTGGTATACTGCGTATTAGCTAATTGTAAGATTTTATCCATATTCATAGTAGGATCTAATTTCCACCAAGGGTCTAAGCTTTCTTTAAAATATTGAATAGCCTTAATTTCATCATAGGCTACTAATAATAGATGCTCTGTTGCAGTATCGCTCGCTGTATCTACATTAAAAATAGTGTTAATAGATAAATTACTTCCTTGCATAGTAGAAGACTTACTTGTTATTTCTTTAGCAGCATTTATTCCAGTTGTATTTGAAATAAAATCCTGACTTGCTTCATTTATAGATTGAATAGATTGTTTTGAATGATATTTATTTGCCGCTATATAGGCATAGCCCCAATCAATTCTAAGGTCGTCTCCGCTTTTTTGTAAGATGGGTTGTTCAACTGTTCCTAGTTTTAATACATTTAAATTTTGAGTTGTGTATCCACTCGCTATCATTGGCTCCGTGCCTTTATTAGAAGCAATTGCTGAACTTGCTCCTACATAAATTTGAACTAAATGTTTTTTACCATCCTTAGACTTTGTTTTCATGGAAATATAAGAGACCGGACGAGATAGTATATTAATGTCTGTAATAATTAAAGGAGAAGTAAAGGCAACAGATAATGATACCGCTCCACAATCAAATTGATAAGTGGTTTGCGTGGCAGACATATTTACCGACAACTGTTTCGCCTGCATAATTTTATCATTCTCGCTAGCGGATTCTTCTTTACCTAAAAATTTATACACTTGGTTGTCTACTTTGATTAAACCCACCATGGACTGATTAGAGCCTGTCCAATGTTTGGTAGTAGACTCATTTAGATTATCGGTAAATGACCAAATACTAAAATAAGGGTTATGGGTAATTAAAGCATAGGCAGGTGCTTTGGACACTTGCGCTATGGAACTATATGCAAATAAATTCAAACTAATGATTAAAACAGCAGAAAAACGTTTCATAATATTTTATATAAATTGTCAAAAATTATAGCCAAATAAATATACTAAAATAGGAGCATCTATCCCCTATTATCCTATTTTTTTGTCTAAACAATTTATTATAATTTTAATAAATATGTACCTAGTCTCCTTTATTAAATCAATTGGTAGTTTAACCCTTAAAACCTTTTCAGGCTTAAAGCAGTCCGAAAAATGGGCTACTTCCTATTTACATACAGTAGAAGAGAAATTTGATGGAAAATTTGATAAAAAAACCTTGGAGAAAATTGTAAAAAGATATAGCATTCAACAACATTTTATTAACGATAGTTTTAGCAGCTTATATGGAAGGAACAATATTGAAAAAGAAAAGGAAAGAAATTTACTATATTTTATAATGGTTTCTGTCTACGACGATTTTTTTGATGACAAAACTTTAACCATTGAACAAATTGACAGCATTTTTTATCATCCTGAAACATTCACCCCTCAAACATTTTTTGAGAAAGTATTTATTTATACGCATACCCGTTTATTAAATGATGTTGCTGATAAAGCACAATATTTCAAAGACTTCGAAGGCCTTCATATTGCACAAAAAGATTCTTTAGAACAGTTCAACCCAAAAGTTACCGACGAAACTCTTTTATCTATTACTACTAGAAAAGGCGGTTACTGTTTATTAATGTGTAGACATTATTTAGATACACCCTATCTTCCTGAAGCAGACGCCAGTTGGTATGCCTTAGGTGGCGTTATTCAATTAACCAATGACTTGTATGATATATACAAAGACATGCAAGAAGGCATTATTACCCTTGCTATAAGAGCCAAACAGTTCGAAGCTATTTATGCACTATATCATAGTCATGCAACAGCCTTAAATAACACTATTAGGCAATTACCTGTAACAAAGAATCGAAAAAGCGACTTATCTATCATATTAAATGTAATTGCTGCTTTTGGTTATGTAGCTTTAGATAACTTAAAACGATTGCAAGCGAATAATTCAGATAACTCAATTTTACCAGCATTTGATACCTTGCCAAGAAAAGAATTAATTATTGACATGGAAAAAAATTCAAACCGATTCAAATTATTAAAGTTCACTTACCAAAATGCCGCATTATGAAAAATTCAATTTTAGTAGTCGCTTTTTTATTGGCTAGTGCTAGCCTTTTTGCACAAAATAGTTTTAATGGATTAGATATGGGTTTAGGGAATTTATATCGAATGTCGAATGCAAAAACTAGATCCATTAGCCCAGAAAACTTTACTGGAGAAAAAGGTAAAGGTGGAATGGCTAAACCAGAAGATGCCAAATTAAAAAATCAGGCCAATGCAGCCAACAATGCATTAGGACAAGGCTGGAAAGTGAACCCTTTTATTAAGATTGCTGCAGGCGAGACGATTACCATTGCAGAGATGGAAGGCCCAGGCGCTGTTCAACATATTTGGATGACCCCTACTGGCAATTGGCGTTATACTATCATTAGAATCTATTGGGATGATGAAACCACCCCTTCGGTTGAAAGTCCAGTAGGTGATTTTTTTGGCATGGGTTGGAATGAATATGCTCCTTTAAATTCTTTGGCTGTAACGGTAAACCCAGGAAGTGCTTTTAATTGTTACTGGCCCATGCCTTTTAGAAAGAAATGTAAAATAACTATGGAGAATATTGCACCTAAAGACGCCATGACCTTATTTTATCAAGTAGATTATACTTTAACTGAAGTACCCGCAGATGCGGCTTATTTTCATGCACAGTTTAGACGTCAAAACCCAACCATAGGTTCTGACTACACTATTGTAGATGGAATTAAAGGTAAAGGACAATATGTAGGTGTGTATATGGCATTTGGTGTAAAAAATAATGGTTGGTGGGGAGAAGGTGAAATTAAATTTTTCATGGATGGAGATACAAAATTCCCAACCATTAATGGTACAGGCACAGAAGATTATTTCTGTGGCTCTTATGATTTTGAAATAAATAATAAATATATAGAATTCTCTACCCCCTATGCAGGGTTACATCAGGTAATTCGACCCGATGGAACTTATAAATCTCAACAAAGATTCGGCATGTACCGATGGCATATTTTAGATCCTATTCGTTTTGAAAATGATTTACGCATTACTATTCAAGATTTAGGATGGAGAGACAATGGAAAATACTTAGCACAGAAATCGGATATTAGTTCTGTTGCTTTCTGGTACCAAGCCGATCCACATAATGCCTTCCCCAAATTCCCTACTAAAGAGGAACTAGAAATTAATTAGTAATCAATAACTAGATTAATAATTAATTTTTTCATTTTTGAATGTTGTAGGTAACCATACCTGCATGGCATTGCTTCCTCTATTACACCAAGTATAATATGGAATGGCTCTTACCTTCTGCATTATAGTTTGTGCCGATAAGCCGTCATTATTTATTTGTATAACGGGTAAATTGGCAATAAGACTCACTACTTTTTCATCTAAGACAGAAAAATTCTCTGCAGTGAATATACTTTGAGCAGGTGCAATAACATTCCATGCTTTCCCATTATTATCAGCTCCTTCAATACAATACACAATGGGGCCTCTTTGTAAAGCGACACGACCATTATCTTGTAAGAGTTCATCTCTTGCTTTAATTTTTTGAATAGTCATAGGCAACTGATACTCTACCACATCATTATTTTTCCATTCTTGATTAATAATAGCATAGCCATCTTCTATTGTATATATAACTTCTTTTCCGTTCACTAGCATAATAGGTTTTGTATCTGGTATTGTATTCTCATAAGAATACAAATTACCTGGAGCAGGTATTCCATTGGCCCAGCCTGGTATTCTAAAAGCTATGGGTAAAGAAACTTTTTTCTTCATAGTAAGGGTGCACTTCATAGAACCTTCCCAAGGATAGTTTGTTGCCATAGTGAACTGCATGTCTCCATTAGGCACTTTGATTTGAGTATTACTACCTACAAATAAATTCACATAAAATTTTCCATTTGAATACCCATAAATATAATTTCCTAAAGAAGCTATTAACCTAGCGATGTTAGAAGGACAACAAGCAGTACCAAACCATTCTTTTCTTGCATTTTTACCCGATGATGCTAAAGGGTTTCCGTAAAAGAATCTATCACCACTTAAAGAAAGTCCATCTAAGGCCCCATTGTATAAGCTACGTTCTAATACATCGATGTATTCAGCATTACCTGTTAAACTGTTCATTCTCTGATTCCAAAAAACCATTCCTACAGAAGCGCAGGTTTCGCAATAAGCTTGTTCATTAGGTAAATCATAGTCATTGGTAAAACCTTCATTACTTCCAGCAGAGCCAATACCCCCTGTGATATACATATTTCTATAGACCACATCTTCCCATACTCTTCGCATAGCAGTTACATAGTCTTTATCGCCAGTATGTGCAGCTACATCTGCAGCACCAGTATATAAATACATGGCTCTCACTGCATGACCAGTGATATCTTTTTGTTCTTTTACAGGTACTTGGTCTTGGGTATATAAAGTATCCTTCCATTCTGTCCAAGTATAGCCCTTGGCTAATTTCTTCCCTCTTTCAGACAATAACCAATCTGCTAAGTTTAAATATTTTTTATCATTCGTTACACGATATAATTTTACCAAGGCTAGCTCTAATTCTTGGTGTCCTGTTACCCAATCTCTTTTACCTGGGCCAAATAAGGAATCAAAATAATTAGCCCATTTAATCACTACATCTAAAAACTTTCGTTTGCCTGTGGCATCATAATAAGCAACAGCTGCTTCAATCATATGGCCTGCATTATAATCCTCATGCATACTCATATCGGTCCATCTTTTATCTAAACCAGTTAAAGTATAATAAGTATTTAAATAACCATCTTCCAATTGAGCAGCTGCTATTTTATCTATCCACTCATCGGCTTTTGATTCTAATTTTTTATCATGGCTAGTTTTAATAGCATAGGCCATGGCTTCTAAAGCTTTAAAAACATCGGAATCATCATAAAAAACACCTTCGTGTGCCTCCCCTTTTTTTCTAGCAACCTTTTCGAAATTTCTAATTCTTGCTGTTTTCTGTTCTGTTTGATAGATGCACGCATCCAAAGTTTTAGTAGCCACTAAATCCATCTTAGGTTTCCAAAATGCATCTGTAACATTCACATTGGAAAAATTAATTGGTTCAATTTTTACTTTATTAGTTTGCGCTTGGCTATTTAATGCAAGGCTCATTAAGCCAATGAAGAAAACATTTTTTTTACTACTTCTACTATTCATATTTCTAATTTTTTAATTTTTAATGGCGCTATTTGCCACACATCTAAAACCTACTGTTCCATTTCTTTCAAATCCTTGGCTCACTCTTAGTAAATACTGAGCATAAGTTAACTCTCTAGGGCCAGCCTGCACATACCACCAACTTCCAGCAGGTTTAAAATAGCTCCCGCCCTTCATCATAATATATTCATAACTACCTGAAACGTATTTACTATTGGTTAATTGCCACACTGAGCCTACTAAATCGTATAATCCATTTGCATTCACCCCTTTTGGATAAGACCCTACTGTATCTAATATTCCATTACCTAAATTACAAAAACTAGAATCAATTCCTTTAATTTTTACAGTACTTAATGTCCCTGTAATTTCTTCCACTTCTCTTGTTACGGGCTGCTCCTGCTTCCAAGGCCATTCATTTAAAGCAGGTGTTTGTGCTGCATACTGCCATTGAATTTCAGAAGGCAATGATTTATGATTCCAATTGGCATAGGCCTCAGCATCTTCATAACTTATATACACAACAGGTTTTTTTTCATCCAATTTTAATGGTCTTCTATTTACCCAATGTTTTAAATAATTAGCTGTATCAGTGGGCTTATAATTACTAAGTTCTATGAATTTATAAAAATCTGCATTAGTGACTAAATATTTATCCATCCAAAAACTGGGCATATTTATAAAATTAGTATCCTTCATTGGAGGATATGCAATAAAATCGTCACCATGGGTTTGTTTGAAAAGAAATTTACCTTTTTCAATTTTAACCATATGGGTTGTATCTAAGAGATGGTTACTAGCAAATGGTTTATTAAAATTTGATTCAATATTTTGCTTTAATCTTGGTATGCCTGCACTTAGGTAAATTAGTTGCTCGTCTAATAAACTTATTCTATTTGATTTATTGCCAAAAGCATCTTTTTCATGCTTAACAACTTGTACTATTATTTTACCCTCAAACCTTTCTACTATTTTATCAATATCAATTGTTTGATTTTTAAAGGGCAAAACTAAATTTGGTTTACCCCAACCTACTTCGCTAGTCCAAATATTCATTTCTAGTTCACTACTATCTAATAAAGCATAATCTCTCTTTATAATATTATTTTTAGTGACTTGTATTTGGATACTATTATTTATGATGGTTGTCTCCAATAATTTTGGCACCTGAATTATACAATCTACAGCACCTTCATTATTGGTACCTAAATATTTCTGATGAAAAGCATCGGTTTCTGCTTCAATATAATATTTACCTTTCTTATAAGTAGGTTTTAAAAGCTTATGATGATATACGTCTACAAAATGCCAATTGTATTTTTGACTTACTTCAAATAAATCGTTTTTATAGCCTTGCGCAATAGTTGAATAAATGGTATATA
>Ga0214919_10008447_pt1 | contig 13561 bp, 10 predicted proteins | sample LL1503_MetaG_FD_177994 | JGI IMG/M metagenome (GOLD analysis project Ga0214919, IMG submission 177994) | Freshwater microbial communities from Lake Lanier, Atlanta, Georgia, United States - LL-1503 | ecosystem: Environmental > Aquatic > Freshwater > Lake | place: USA: Georgia | collected...
TTGCGAAAGCGCGCCCTCTGCAGTTTGGACGATAGAAATACCATCGTTTAAGTTGCGAATGCCCTGATCTGAGGCGTTAATTTGTTGAGTCAGTGCGTTTGCAAGGCCCAGGCCTGCTGAGTCGTCTCTTGCGCGATTGATTCGAAGACCTGAAGAAAGTCGCTCTACAGAATTGGCCATGTTGCTCTGCGCAGATTGCAGATTTTTAGATGCCCAGAGAGACGCTACGTTTGTGCCTAATACAGCTGCCATGATTGACCCCTAAATTGAAGAACTTACAACAGGGGACTCAATGATTTCCCCACACAGCTATTCTTACGGCACACGAATCGAATGTGTTTAGTGATTCCGCTCAAAATCTGATACAAACTTGCTTGCAGTGAGAAAATTAAATTTTTCTTAACAAATTACGCCGACCAAGCAAAGGTAAAAGAAGCGATGAACCAAGAGGCTAAAAGAATCAAATCACTTCTAGATGAAGGCTCTGCACTTCACCAATTGGGCAAATTGGAGGAGGCGAAATTAATTTATGAAAGTATTCTAAAAATTACCCCCAAACAATTTGAAGCAACTCATCTTCTTGGAACATTGCATGCACAAATGGGGCAATACTCAAGTTCAATAGCACTACTAAATAAAGCAATCTTAATAAATCCAAAGCAATACGAAACCCATTCCAATATTGGTAATGCTTATGTTGAATCAAATCAGTTTGAAGATGCAGTTATTGCATATAACAAGGCCATAAAAATAAAACCAAACAATCCAAAAGACTATTGCAATAAAGGAATTGCTCTACATAAATTAAAAAAACACGAACAAGCTATAAGATCTTTTAATAAATCAATAGAAATTGAACCTACTTTTGCAAAAGCATATCTTAATAAAGCTAATACTCAAATGGAAATGGGTCACATTGACAAAGCTATCGAAAATTATGAAAAATCAATATTGATTGATCCTGAAAACGTTGAGGCATTTCATAATTTAGGATTGGCAAAAAATCATTTAAAAGATTATGAGAATGCAATAATAATTTTTGATAAAGCTTTGGAAATTCAACCTGATTTTACGAATTCTTTCATTAATAAAGGAATTGCGTTGATGGGTCTTGGTAAGCTAGATTTAGGTTTCAGTTGTTTTCAAAAAGCCATTAGCATTGATCCCGACTCTGCTCAAACTCACTATAATTTGGGGGTGGCTCAAACAGAATTAGGTAATTTTAATGAAGCAAAGAACAGCTTTAATAAGGCTATAGAAATAAAATCAGATTTTGCTGATGCATATTCAGCCCGTGCCGTTGTAGAAATTATAGCAGGAGAATATGTTGAGTCTGTTGCCAGTTACAAAAAAGCAATTGAAATTAATCCAAATAATCCTGCTTATTATTTAAATCTTGGCAATGCTTTATCAGAATTAAGATGTTTTGAAGAATGTCTAGAAAGTTATGATAAAGCAATTGAGTTGAAATCTGATTATGCTTCAGCATATGCAAATCGAGGCCATGTACTTCTATCCCATTTGAATGATCCGGCTGGGGCATTGGTCTTTTTTGAGGTTGCAATTGGACTTCAACCAGATTTCACGGAGGCTCTTATTAATCAAGGTCAAGCTTATAGTCAGTTAGAGCAATTTGAAAAAAGTATCAATAGTTTTTTAAAAGCTCTTGAAATTAATCCTGATGCACCGTTTGTAATTGGCAAATGCTTGCATCACAAAATGAAAATATGCGATTGGGACAACTTATCTGAAGGAATTTCAATATGTGAATCTCTTTTTTACAATGGAATACCTGCAGCAGTCCCTTTCGAGTCATTGATTCTATTTGATAATCCTGAAATCCATCTGCTTTCAGCAAAACTTAGTAATGATTTAAAATTTAAAAATCATGTTGTGCTTAATGATATTCCGATAAGAGAGAAAAAAGAAAAAATTCGTATTGGCTATTACTCGGCAGACTTGTATTATCATCCTGTCTCTATTTGGTTGGCTGAGCAATTAGAAAACCATGATAAAAATAAAATTGAACTATTTGCGTTTTGTATGAAATCAGTAATGGATCCTATGAGGGTCAGACTTGAAAATGCGTTTGATCATTGGATTGAAATTGAAAGTATGTCAGATTTAGAAGTTACGCAACTTTCTCGTGAATTAGAAATTGATATTGCTATTGATTTAAATGGGCATACAGCTTACAGTAGACCTGGTATATTTGCAGCGCGGGCCGCACCTATTCAAATTAATCATTTAGGTTATCCTGGAACAATGGCTGTAGACTACATTGATTACTTTATAACAGATCAGTTTTATATGACTGACAATATGAAGAAAAACTTTAATGAAAAAATAGCTTATATAAAGTCTGGCTTTACTTATGACAGACAAAGAATAGTTAGTAGCGAACAAATGAGTAGAGGGCAATTTGGTTTGCCAGATGATGCTTTTGTATTTACATGTCAGAATACATATCAAAAAATCATGCCAGAAGTCTTTGATATCTGGATGGATATTTTAAGAAGTGTTCCTAGGAGCGTTTTATGGCTAGCAGATCAATATCAATTAGGTAAAGATAACTTATTAAAAGAAGCAAAATTAAGAGGAGTTGAGAGTAAGCGGTTAATATTCAATAAGCGAGATATTGTTTCAAAAGATCAAGAAGCAAATAGGATTGGCCGATACTTGGCAAGCTATAAATTGGCAGACTTATTTTTAGACACTTGGCCTTATAATGCAGGCACTACTGGAATAGATGCATTATGGGCTGGATTGCCTTTGCTTACCAAAGTGGGGATTTCAAGTGGATCAAGAATGGCAGCTAGTGCTTTAAATGCTATCAATATGGCTGAATTGATTGCAATAAATGATATTCAATACAAAGAAAAGGCAATTAGATTAGCTACTGATGTTGAATATATGGGTGCAATTAAAATTAATTTGCAAAATAATATTTTAAATAGCCAATTATTCGATGTCGTTGCAAATACAAAGCATATTGAAAATGCATATATTAAAATGTACGAGCGTTATCAATCAGGTAAAAAGCCTGAAGACTTTATTTTGTAACCTTATATTTCCAAATATTTTAACTTTGAAGCGTAAATCATGAAAGCCGTAATACTCGCTGGTGGCCTTGGTACACGCATTTCGGAGGAGACCGACCTCAAACCCAAACCCATGATTTCAATCGGCGGCATGCCCATTTTGTGGCACATCATGAAAATGTACTCACACCATGGGATCAACGAATTCATTGTTTGCTGTGGTTACAAGGGCTATGTCATCAAAGAGTACTTTGCCAATTATTTTCTGCACATGTCAGACGTCACTTTTGATATGTCACAAAACCAAATGACTGTTCACAATCAAAAAGCCGAGCCATGGAAAGTCACCTTGGTAGACACAGGCGACGAAACAATGACGGGCGGAAGACTTAAACGCGTTGCAAGCTATCTACAGGACGAAGACATCTTTTGTCTCACCTATGGCGATGGTCTAAGCAATGTCAACATTACAGAGCTCATTGCTTTTCATAAAGCGCAGCAGGTCAAGGCAACTGTAACGGCGGTACTCCCTCCAGGCCGTTTTGGTGCGCTTGACGTTGCAGGAAATAGAGTGAATAGCTTTCGCGAAAAGCCACAAGGGGATGGCGCCAATGTAAACGGCGGCTTCTTTGTACTGTCCCAAAAGGTCATTGATTACATCAGCGGTGACAAAACCATTTGGGAGCGAGGACCCATAGAGCGGTTGGCAAAAGAGGGTGACTTAGCAGCCTACCAGCACAGTGGTTTCTGGCAACCTATGGACACATTGCGTGACAAAATTCACTTAGAAGAACTTTGGCAAAGTGGAAAAGCGCCCTGGAAGGTTTGGCCGTGAACCCAGACTTTTGGCAAGGCAAACGCGTATTTTTGACTGGCCACACAGGCTTCAAAGGCAGTTGGCTATCTTTGTGGTTGCAAAGCCTAGGATCTGAAGTCACTGGGTATTCGCTAAGCCCACCTACCAGCCCCAATTTGTTTGAAGTGGCTGAAGTGGAAAAAGGCATGACCTCCATTTTTTCTGACATTCGCGATCTACCTGCGCTGCAAAAAGCTATGCAGACCGCAAGCCCAGACATAGTGATACACATGGCTGCCCAAGCCCTGGTGCGCCAATCGTACACAGAACCGGTTGAAACATATACCACCAATGTCATGGGCACTGTGCATGTGTTGGAGTCTGCTCGCCATACGCCCAGTGTTAAAGCGATACTGGTGGTAACCACCGACAAGTGTTACGCAAACAAAGAAGAAATATACAAGGCTTACCACGAACATGAACCTATGGGTGGCCACGATCCATACAGCAGCAGCAAAGCTTGCGCTGAACTGGTTACGGCGGCATATCGCAATTCATTTCTTGAAGAGCAAAGCATTGCCGTGGCAACAGCAAGAGCAGGTAATGTAATTGGCGGGGGTGATTGGGCTGCAGACCGCTTGGTGCCCGACATTCTTCATGCCTTTGAGCGCAACGCAGTTGTTCAAATACGCAACCCACATGCAACGCGCCCCTGGCAACACGTGCTGGAACCACTAAGCGGATACCTTACATTGGCTGAGCACCTCTTTTCTCAGGGTTCAACCTACTCAGAAGGCTGGAACTTTGGTCCTCATGAGGAAGACGCTAGGCCTGTTCAATCAATTGTTGAACAACTTGCAATGAGTTGGGGAAATGAAGCCGGTTGGCAGCTAGACCCAGGCCAGCACCCCCACGAAGCCAATTACCTCAGACTGGATATTTCTAAAGCCAAGTCGCAATTGGGATGGAGCCCGTCTTGGAACCTCCAAACCGCCTTGCAAAACATTACGCAATGGCACCATGCATGGCTGAACCAAGAAAACATGAAAAAACTTTGCCTTGATCAAATACTGCAATACAGTATTGCTATGCAGACCAAAGCGCTATGACAGCATCCAATATGCCCTTGCAAGCCAAAAGTGCAGATTCAATACGGCGTGAAATTGCCGATCTGGTTCAGCAATATGCCGAAATTGCTTATGCACCTTCGGTTTTTTTGCCAGGCGCTTCTGCTGTGCCGCCATCTGGAAAACTGATGGGCGCCCAAGAACTTAAATACATGGTTGAAGCCAGTCTAGATGGTTGGCTAACCACAGGCCGCTTTAATGCCGAGTTTGAGAAAAAGCTGGCGGCCTTCATTGGCATCAAACATTTGATAACCGTTAACTCTGGTTCTTCGGCCAACCTGGTTGCGTTCAATACACTGACATCTCCCAAGTTAGGCGAGCGGGCAATTCAAAAAGGCGATGAAGTGATTGGTGTGGCAGCTGGTTTTCCCACCACTGTTAATCCCATTTTGCAATTTGGGGCTGTTCCTGTATTTGTAGATGTAGACAGGGTTACTCACAACATTGATGCAAGCAAAATAGAAGCAGCAATTGGCCCTAAAACCAAGGCCATCATGTTGGCCCACTCCCTTGGCAACCCCTTCAATTTAGATGTATTGACGGCGCTCTGCAAAAAATACAACTTGTGGCTGGTTGAAGACTGTTGTGATGCATTGGGCTCCACATACCGCGGCCAGATGGTGGGCACATTTGGCGATATTGCCACTTTGAGTTTTTACCCTGCTCATCACATCACCATGGGAGAGGGCGGTGCAGTGTTTACCAAGCACGACGAACTCAAAAGCATTGCTGAGTCTTTTCGCGATTGGGGTAGAGACTGCTACTGTCAGCCAGGCAAAGACAACACCTGTGGCAAACGGTTTTGCCAACAATTGGGCGATTTAACCTTTGGGTACGACCATAAATACACCTACAGCCATTTAGGTTACAACCTCAAAATCACCGACATGCAAGCTGCCTGCGGATTGGCCCAGTTAGAGCGAGCGCCAGAATTTATACAGGCCCGCAAAGACAACTTTACATTTTTGAAAGAGCGCCTTAAAGATTGTGAAGAATTTATTAGCCTACCAGAAGCTACAGAGCACTCAGATCCTTCATGGTTTGGATTTCCCATTACTTTGAAAGAAAATTGTCCAGTCACACGGCTCGACTTGCTTACCTATCTTGATCAAAATAAGATTGGAACTAGGTTGCTATTCGCAGGCAATCTGACTCGCCAGCCTTACATGAGTGGGGCCCAGTACCGCATCAGTGAAGATTTGATCAACACTGACATTGTGATGAACAGCACATTTTGGATTGGCGTTCAGCCATCGCTCACAAAAGAAATGATGGAATTCTCCGCTCGAAAAATTGAATCATTTCTAGGGGTTGTATTTTGAATAACCTGACAGAACAGTTGACCATGCTTTGCACGCAAGTTGTTCTTGCCGCCATAGAGCGAATGGAGTTCAGTCGGTTTCAAATTGTCTTCATTGTTGACGAAGAAGGTCATTTAAAAGGCCTTATTACCAATGGTGACTTGAGAAGGCATTTAATTCATGGGGGTAGTACCGCTGAACTTGTGACATCCTGTATGAATACGCACTTTCGAAGTGTGTCGGTTGATGCGAGTCGTGAAGAATTGTTAAAACTTCTGGATCTTGGCTTCCATGTCATTCCGCGCTTAGATAATGAGGGAAAACTGGTTGACCTTGTCACGCCAGAGTTTGACCTGGCCTCGCCAGAGGCCCCAATTCTGACTAGAGCCCGTGCCCCTGTTAGGGTAAGTTTCAGTGGCGGCGGCTCTGACTTGACCTACTACTTTGTGGATAGCCCTGGCGCGGTACTGAGCACTACAGTTGCTTTGTACAGTCACGCAACCTTGATTCCTCGATCTGACAAAGAGATCAATATTCATTCTGAAGATCTTGGTACGCATGAGGTTTATTCATCTTTAATAGCGCTTTTGGAATCTCCTAATCGAGGGCTTTTGCGTGCTGTAATTTCTGTCATCAAACCAACCTATGGGTTTGATCTCTATGTGCGATCTGATTTTCCTGTAGGTTCTGGGTTGGGTGGTTCTTCGGCCGTAGCGACAGCTGTGGTTGCTACCTTCAACGAAATGCGCTTAGATCGTTGGTCAACGTACGAAGTTGCTGAGCTAGCTTTTCAAGCCGAACGTGTTTGTTTTGGAGTAGCTGGGGGATGGCAAGACCAGTATGCGTCTGCATTCGGTGGATTTAATTTAATTGAACTAGATGGAAAAAAGAATCTTGTTCATGCAATTCGAATGGAGCCTGCAACCCTTAATGAACTTGAAGAATGTTTGATCTTGTGCGACTCGCAAATAAAGCATGATTCAAGTGATTTACACAAAAAACAACGCGAGTCAGTCACCCAAGCCGACAAAACACCTCAAGTTGCAGAAATTGTTGAGCTTTGTCGTGCGATGCACAAACATTTGATCCGAGGAGAATTGATTGACTTTGGCCTAAGTCTTCACAAAACTTGGCTACTCAAAAGAGGATTGTCATCATCAATTAGCAGCCCCGAAATAGATCAAATTTACCAATCAGCAATAGATGCAGGCGCTCTTGGAGGCAAACTTTTAGGCGCAGGAGCCGGTGGTTTTTTCCTATTTTTTGTACAGCCACAGTTTAGACAAAATGTTGCCCAACAACTGCGAAAAATGAATTGCAAACTCTCGACATTTCGTTTCGAAACAGAGGGGGTGACTTCTTGGCGCACCAAAGTCTTATGAACCATACGACATTTCAGATCGACGGGCACCTGATCGGTGAGCCATCAGTCTTTGTAATTGCAGAAATCGGTAACAACCACAATGGTTCTATGGCGCTTGCGCGGCAATTGATAGACGCAGCCATTGATGCAGGTGCCGACTGCGTTAAATTTCAATTACGCAATAGAGAAGCGCTTTACAGAACTCGTGCCAATGGTGCTATCGCTGAAGACCTAGGTGCAGAGTATGTTCAAGACTTACTGAACAAAGTAGAACTGAGCCTTCCAGAGCACCATCAAATAAGAGACTATTGCAAAGAGCAACGCATCACTTACATGTGTACGCCTTGGGACGAACCTAGTGTAGATGCATTATCAACAATGGATGTGCCGGCTTTTAAGCTTGCTTCTGCAGACCTTTTCAACCCTTACTTGATTGCTAAAGTAGCGGCTTTAGGCAAGCCGATGGTACTGTCCACTGGCATGTCCTTTGAACATGAAATTGTTCGTGCTACTGAACAACTGAAACAATTGAATGTTCCTTTTGCTCTTTTGCATTGCAACAGTGCTTACCCTGCACCAAATACCGACATTCAACTTCCTTATATTGGTCGGTTGCGTGAATTGCATTCAGTCATAGGTTACTCTGGCCATGAACGCGGCATAGCAATTTCAATCGCAGCCGTTGCCCTTGGTGCCTGCATTATTGAACGTCACATTACTTTAGATCGCAACATGGAAGGCCCCGACCATTTGGCAAGCCTTGAGCCAGTTGAATTTAAACAGTTGGTCGATGGTATTCGCCAAGTAGAGCAATCTATGAAGTGGGTGGGGTCTGCTCGAAACGTGAGCCAAGGCGAGCTTTTAAATCGAGAAAATTTGTCAAAAAGCGTGGTTGCTGCACGAAGTATTAAAAGTGGTGAGACTTTTTCAGCGGAGTGCCTTCGCGTTGCCAGTCCTGGCCAAGGGTTGGCACCCTACAAGCTTGACCAATTGCTTGGTAAAACTTCCCATAGAGATTTAGCGCAGGGTGACTTCCTATTCGAGAGTGACTGCACCGGTGAAGCGTCTGTTGAGAGGCAATTTGAATTCCCAGTTAAATGGGGAATTCCCGTTAGGTACCATGACTTTCAAGATTTCGCAAAATTAATCAGGCCTGATTTATTCGAATTCCATTTATCTTACCGAGACCTTCAAGTTAATCCTAGAGACTTTTTGCACACAGTGGATTGCACTCGTTTAGTAGTACACGCACCAGAACTTTTTGAAAACAGCGAGTTACTAGATCTCTCATCGTCCGATGAAGCGTATCGCAATCGATCAATAAACCACCTTCAAAGAGTGGTGGATACAACATTGGCAATTGCTGAGTTTTTCCCTAATGCTGACGCAATGTTCATAGTAGCCAACGTGGGTGGATTTTCTGCAGATGAGCCCTTTCCCTTGGAGCATCGACACACTCTTTATGAGCGCTTTCACAACGCGTGTAAGCAAGTCAACTTTGGAAAAACTGAGCTCATCCCTCAGAATATGGCGCCCTTTCCTTGGCACTTCGGAGGACAACGACACCAGAATATATTCATGATGCCAGAGGAGCTGCTAGTGCAGGCCAAGAACCATGGCCTCCGCTTATGCCTAGACTTAGCTCACCTCATGATGACATGCAATCATTTTGGACTTAACTTTCAAGCAGCCATTGAACTTCTGTTGCCAGTTACAGCCCACCTGCATGTGGCAGATGCAACAGGGACTAATGGAGAAGGTGTGGTGATGGGCACTGGTGATGTCAAATGGCATCAGGCTTGGAACGCCATTAAAAGGTACAAGGATATTAGTTTTATTCCTGAAGTGTGGCAAGGCCATAAGGACCATGGCGCAGGATTCTGGTTTGCACTAAATTACTTGCTTCATGAAGCAAATAATTGAATTATTACTGCAACAAAGCATCAGGGGCGATTCAATAGGAAACAACTTGGCAAAAACCGAATATTACGACCACATAGCATCCGAATGCGTTTGTTGTGGAGATAAGCATTTAATGAGATCGCCAGCTATTTTAATGCCTTTCATATCTCACCGCGTTTACAACTGGGAGCCGGCTCTAATTGACAATAATTGGGGGCTACAAACCATTCCATTGGGTCACGCTTACGCATTATGTAATTCTCTTTTGTGTAGCAAGTGCGGGCTTTTGTTTTTAGATATTCGCTTTAGTGGGCTTGAAATGGCAAGGCTTTACAAAAACTACCGAGACGATACCTACACAACACTGAGAGAGCAATATGAGCCTGGTTACCGGGTACGCAATGAAGGACTGATCCAAGGGGTCAATTATCTTCAAGAAGTAGAGGCATTCTTGAGGCCATATTTGCCGAATACTTTACGCGTGCTGGACTGGGGTGGTGACTCTGGAATTAATACGCCGTTTAAGGAAGGCGAAGACAATGAAATACATATTTATGACATAAGCGGTATTGAAGCCAATGAAAAGTACCGTAAAGTTTCAATAGAAACAGCCAAATATTTTAACTATGACCTAATTGTATGTAGCAATGTCTTAGAACACATACCCTATCCCAGTCAGATGCTTTCAGAAATAAAGACGATGATGTCAGATAGTTCGATTCTTTACATCGAGGTTCCGCTGGAAAATCATGTTAAAGAATTCTCAGATACGAGGTTGTTACTTGAGAAAAAAAGACACTGGCACGAACACATAAATTTTTTCAGTGAAAATGCACTGAGGATGTTAGTATTCAATTTGGGATTTGAGATGCTGAGTTTTGAAATTAAAATTTTTAAGCAAAATAATAAACTTTACAACATCTTTATGTTGGCGTGTCGTTTGCAGAAAATCTAATTTTTTAATTACAAAGAAGGAACCAAATAATCCTCAAAAAGGAGACGCATGGTTAAAAAGTTTGATCATTTTTTGTATTAAAAATGTTGAGAGAGATGTAAAGGCGAATTATGTGTAGCGTTCATAAGTTGCGTAATTGGTATGGGCTATATCGTAATGTTATTTTGGGGCCACAAAGAACAACGCGCTGGCTTTTATTAGCACTTATAGATACCAAAAAAGTTTGTTCAGATATAAATGACTTAAAGGCAATATTCTATGAAAAGCGCTGAATATCTCATACAAGAATGTGACAGGCAACTTTCTGCTATTGCCTCTGCAGATGAAGTAATAATTTATGGGAAAACTGTTATCAGGCCGATTTTGGAGGAGGCTTTGCGTGAATTTGGATTTAGGGATAAGCCAATACGCATATTCGACAAAGGTGAATTTTCTGATGCTGGGGAAAACGATAAAAGAAGAAAAAGTGTTGTCATTTTTTGTGGTTTGCGACAAAAGACTCGGGATAGCATGCGTATTTCGTCGACAGGGTATTTTCCCAACTCCATTTGCTTTGACTTTTATGCACTATGCTATGGATGGATGACGCGTATCGTTAAACGCGATTGTAATCACACTATATTGGCAGACACTTTCCTTGCGGCGCGTGATGAACTCGCAATTCACAATATAGACAGTATAAATACTACGCACTGTAATTTGAATTGTAAAGAATGTAGCAACGGCATTCAATATCGCACAGATAAAAAACATATACCTACTGATGAGCATATGGCGCATCTTGATCGGCTTACAAGCGTGCTACCGATTTCATTTTGCAATATGCAGGGTGGTGAGCCGCTTATGAATAAGAACTTTGCCGATCTGATGCGTAAACACGCTCAAAATCCGCACATCGCTTTTTTTACTATTTCGACCGACGGTGGTATTCCACCGAAAGACGATGTCATGCTTGCCGTGAAGCAGTCGGGTGCGGTATTTCGAATCTCGAACTATGGTGAACTATCACCCTATAAGCAGACGATACAAGAAAAATCTTCTGCTATGAGCATACCCTGTGAAATGTACCCTCGCGCCGAATCCTGGGTTGTTTATGGTGAGCTTGAGTCCCATAACAGAACAGAAGCCAAAAATCGTTATATAGGAAATTCCTGTTTCTTTGGAACAAAAGACCTGATGTTTTATGATGGGCGACTTTTCTGTTGCTGTCGCACACTTTTCGCGGAATCTGTCGGGCTTGACAATGAAGCGACGCGCGCAAACATACTGGACGTAAGGAAAGACTTCAGTTTGGCCGAGCTTTACGACATTGTGAATGGTACTCATCTGCATCTGATGTGTGATTACTGCGATTGGCCTATGAAAACTGTATTGCCTGCAGAGCAGCTATCTAGAAAAATAACTTTCCATAATCGGAATAAGCTAGATACTTAGGGGGCTTTCAATAACCACAAAAAAATAGAGAGTTGATTGACATAAGTTCACCATATGAAAGTATGTTCTTCGGATTCACTAATATCATGGACTTTACATCCGTTGGTGGAGATCTTGGAGTCTTCATTAAAGCATTTACTATCTCTAAAAACATTTTCAAATTTAGTAAATAAAACATATCCAGGACCACAAATGTCCGGTTAAAAATTGAATAAATTCAACTGGTTATCGTTGTCAGCATTATCGATTGAGTTTCGATCGAGCTGCAAGGCGCTAGAAACCTCGGTTTTCTCGAATACCGAGACCGACAAGATCTGTAACAAAGTGTAGAGCGAGGCGTTCAATTGAAGTTCTTTCTTAACAATGGCGATGAGCACGTAGGTGGACACGGCGCACCAGATTTGCGTCTTGACTGCGTTCTCGCTGTTGCCAAGAAACTTCTTGATGCGCAGGTGCTGTTTGATCCATTTGAAGAACAACTCCACCTGCCAGCGGCTTTTGTACAACGCTGCGATGGTCAAGGGCGGCAAGGCCGTGTTGTTGGTCAAGAAGATCAAGGTCTTTTGGGTTTGGGGGTCTTTGAAGCGAATGCGCCTCAAGTGCTCGGGGTAGTCTTGGGCTGCATAGTGTCCGTTCAACGCAATGGCCTGATCGCAAATGATGCCGCTGCTCTTGTCCACTTTGGCCGAGTACACGCGCCTGGCGTTCATATTGCTTTTGGCTCGAGTCACAAAGAAGGCGCCTGCCTGATGCATTTGGAACAGGCGTGCAAAGTCGACGTAGCCTCGGTCCATGACGTAGAACGCTCCTGGCTCCAAGACCAAGATGTCCAGCACATTGACCTCGTGCATCTTGCCATCGCTGATGTGGATGAAGGCTGGAATCGAGCCCCTGAGGTCCAGCAAGGTATGCAACTTCACGGCTGCCTTGGCTTTGCGAAACGGCGCCCACTCGAACAGGCTCAGGCACAGATCGATGGTGGTGGCATCCAATGCGTAGACCGTGTTCTTGAGATCGAGCCCCAAGTCCTCGTCCAGATAAAGTTTGCGAGCACGCCGAATCAGAACCGCAGCCAAGTCGGACCAGATTCGCCAGTCGCGCGACTCGTTGGCATCGGCCAAGGTGGAGCGGTGAACGCTGTGGCGAAATCCCATGGCGTACAGCTTGCTCGAGTTGGCTCCAAGAGTCACTTCGATGTCTCGAAGACTCTCTCGCCACGTCAGTTGTGCAAAAGCCATAACTCGAAACTGCTCGGAGCAAGTCAGGCGCCGCACGCCCGAGTCGCCACCATAGCGCGCCACGATTCGAGAAAAGCTTGTCCATGGAACGAACTCCATGATCTGAGCAAACAAGGTCTTGCCGACATTCATAGGAAACCTCCAAGGAGCTTAAGCCTTGGAAATTACACAGGAATGGGGAAAAGAGTTTCAAATCGGCACCAAATAAAATTAGCTTCTAGGCCACGCCAGTATTGGCATTCACTACAAATTAATCCGGTTTAACCGGTCACTACTGATTCCCCTAATAAACTAAACATTCAGTGAATTAGCGATTGGGTAGTTCAGCATGTGATTGAACACCCTGGTCAATTTTGAATCGGCACAACCCTCAAAAAGTGGTCAATTTTCGGTCGGCGTCAACA
>Ga0214919_10008448_pt1 | contig 13560 bp, 6 predicted proteins | sample LL1503_MetaG_FD_177994 | JGI IMG/M metagenome (GOLD analysis project Ga0214919, IMG submission 177994) | Freshwater microbial communities from Lake Lanier, Atlanta, Georgia, United States - LL-1503 | ecosystem: Environmental > Aquatic > Freshwater > Lake | place: USA: Georgia | collected 2015-03-15
ATCTATTCCTGTTAAAGCTGCCAAGAAGATCGCTGTTTTAAAGGTAATCGCAAGCAAGCTTTCCCCTGACACCAAATACCCCGAAAAAGAACTCAACGCAATCATTGCCACCTACCACCAAGACACTGCAGCCATTAGACGGCACATGATTGAGTACGGGATTTTGGAGAGGGATGGGGGAAGTGTTTATTGGGTGTCCGTTAACTCTTAATCCGCAAGAGGTCTTGGAAGGACTGTTAACTAAGTACTGAAAAGTGCAACTTTTGAACGGGAAAGTACATGTAATAGTCCTAGTAGACATCACTAAAAATGATTGAGTAGCAACGAAGTAGCAACGCATTTCTTGGGAAGAAATAAGCGGGCACTCCCGTTAAACTTTTCAGGCGATGTGAATAGCCGAATGGTTCGGCGTTAGGGGAAGCGCACTGCTCATAGCCGAAAGGACTAGCAGTGAGCACAGAAGCCCCTGTTATCAAGACATCTAATAACACTAAAAATGCCAATGGTCGTGGCAGCACTTACATAGTTATAAAGGCCAATGGCAAGAAGGTACGCAAGGCAGCTATCAATGATGTAAATGGAAAGCGTCGCGTTAAGACCTTCAAGACAAAAGCAGATGCAGAAGATTGGTTAGCTGAACAGCGCCGCGCTCGCGAATTGGGCGAGAATACCTACGCTGTTAACCCCAAAATGAACATTGCAGACTTCCTTGAAGGATGGCTGATTAGTCACAAGACGAGCGTTAAGCCCAATGCTTATCGCTGCTATCAAAGCGTCATTAAGAATCAGATAAACCCCGCTTTAGGAAAAGTGAACGCAAGTACCCTGACTCCCAAAGCCATAGAAATGTTCCTGGGCGAACTAGTTGCAAATGGCAAAGGTGCTGGAACTATCAACCTTTCCAATCGAGTCCTTTCCGTTGCCTATAACACCGCTGTTCGGCACGGCGACCTTCCTCGCAATCCCGTACTTCATGCAAAGAAACCACGGGTGCAATCAGTTGAAACTAAACCAATCCCGCGCAAGGACTTTATAAAGATTTACCAAGAGGCGATGAGAGACCCGTACATGCATGCCCGCATTGAAATAGGAGGAATGGTTGGTCCTCGCCCAGGTGAAGCACTTGGCCTTAAGTGGAGTGACATTGATTGGGATGCGCAGATTCTGACCCTAGAACGTCAGGTTCAGCGCGAGACAGGAAAAGGCTAGGTCTTTCAGTCAGTTAAGCAGAATGAAGTTCGAAGTGTGCTCCTGTCTGATGAACAAATAAGAATCCTGCAGACACACAAGCGCCACCAGGCTCTTAATAAGGCCAAATGGACAGAAGATGACGACCTTATTTTCCCCAATACAAAGGGGCGTAAGTGCGACGAAAAGCGTGACCGCAAGATGTTTAAAGACCTTCTTGTTCAAGCATGGGTCGGTGATTACCAGCTCTATCAACTACGCAAGACGGCCTATTCCAACATGGCTTCTGTAACAGACATGCGTACATTGAAGGATTTCTCGGGCCATGCCCAAGTTTCTACACTGATGAAGCACTACGTGTACTCAAACTCTGAAACTATGACAAGAGCGGTGAGTGACATGGATAAATTACGACCTACCGCTAGCGATTAATCATGCGGAATATGCAATAAGAAGAGTATGAAAAGGCACTCATCTCGACACTCAAGAATTCTAATCTTATAGCGCATTGACATACTCGATGGCTATTGTTCGGACTCAATTAGTTCTATATCTTCGGGGCTGAGTGAATAAATTGCATAGACGACTTTGTCTATCTCCTTTTCCAAATTAAGTGCCTCAGCGCTGTGCTCAGGCATCTTTAGGGAGATTCTCTTTTCTACCAAGTCAGTTAGTTTATTACGAACAGGGTTTGATACTTGAACAAAATCTGGAACAGGAATATTTTCAACAGCATGCTTTCGCCACTGCATGGTACCCATTCCTGAGCTATTTCCAAGGAAATTAAAGTAGAATTTCACAACGGAGGAATTCATAATCCCTAGCATTTCCTTCAAATTTGGACCAACCATCATCCAGGCTCCATTGAGCAAGTACTCTCCATTTTCTGAGTAAGCAAATTTGTTTTTATCCGACAGTTCTAACCAAACTATCTTATTTGATTCCATCTCGTCATAATATGCACAATCCCGCAAATTCATCCAATGAACACCTTTGTCTCCACGACTTTGAACACGGCCTTCTAGTTCTTTGTTTTTTTTCTCTAAATATTTGGCTACGGTTGGGTATAAATCAGCCACATTAAAATCATTCTTTGTTGTAATTAACCAATTAGTTATCTTCTTCAGTTCAAATCTTGCAATGTCGCGTCCTCTTAGAATTGGGTTTAGTATTTCAGCATTTTTGGGGTCTAGTTGAATCAATTTATTCTTCGTTTCATCATTAACTAAGTAAACTTCGTTGATCCCCGTTAAAATACCTCGATATATTTTGTAATTTGTATCGCCAATCAAAGGACCAACAGCCTTAATCTTATTCATCAGGACTTCGGTAGCCTTGTCATTAAATGCCCATGCCTCACCCGATAGTTGCTCCTGCGGAACCAGTAAGGGGGACGCTTCGATAGACTTGAGTAACTTAAATTTGTGGTCTGACTTAGGTTTTTTAGATGTTAACTGAATTACCCAGGTGTTAGTTATTGCAGCAAACACGTGCTCATTGCCGTAATCAACTAAATAGTCTATTTCCTTCTCAGTGGCAATTAGGCGGCGCAGACCTTCCCCATATAGGGCGCGACCGTATTTAGAAGAAGTAATGTAACTAATAACGCCTTGATGTTTTAGATTTGTGAAAGCCAGTTCAAAGAAATATGTATACAAATCTGCAGTGCTGGTGAAAAGTGAATAATCCGAAATTGAATTCTTATACTTGATTCTTTCTTGTCTTACATAGGGAGGGTTACTAATTACAATATCAAAGCCCTCACTCATCCCAAACATTTCAAATTTATCAAAAAATTCTGCAGGCGTATCAGAATTAAATGGGTGATAACTCAAGAGTTGTTGGACTCTGTCAGATACGACATCAGTATGAAGTTTAATGAATTCCTCATACTGACTTTGAAGTGACTTCTTCTCTTTAGGACTAACAGAGTAGAAATATTTGGTTTTAATTGCAGCCATCTCATCTTTTGGCTCATCAAAGAAGCTAAGAGTATTAGAATCTTCATTCTTCAATCGCACGAGTGAGTTGCAACAAATAAAGTGGAAATCTAGATTTGGAAGAGCATCAACATTCCCAGACTCTTCTTGGTCAACAATGAGAGATAGCCACGCTCGGAGCTTTGAAATCTCAATCGCCATAGGTTCAATATCTGTACCAAAAAGAGATTTCTCTAAGTAATGCATCTTCACTTCATAAGTTTCGTTGTGGCTTGTCAAACGTTGATGTAGCTTTACCATCAACTGCAACATACCCATTGGAAAAGCCCCGGAACCGCAAGCTGGGTCATAAATCTTTAATGACTTTAGTGCGGCAAGAATTTCCTTCTCGTGTCCCTTTAAGGCATCTCGTTTGCTATTTGTACCAGCAGAAGCCCATTGTGCGTCTGACGTGTCAAGAAGAGAGTCGATTGAAGCAATTGCCTTAGGGTTGAAATTCAATTTGGCGCTAAGCATTGAACGAATCGCTTCGGTACACATATAAGTGACAATGCTGCGCGGTGTGTAGAAGGCACCAATTGCCTGACGGGCTTGGTCCCCGGTCCCATCTACCTGAGTGGCCAGGAGGCTTTCAAAAACTTTTCCAAGCATTTCAGGGTCAATTGCTACTTGCTCATATTCTGGGCTGGATTCATCCGTAGTGAAGTTGTAGGAATCAAAGTGTTCGAAGAGACGACTAAAGAAACCATCAGGAAAATTGAGTACCGTGGTGCTGAAATGGTCATTTTCGTGCGCTTCAAATAACCCTCCGTTCAAATATGGAGATATCAAGTCAGTGGAAATGATTTCTTGCGTTCCTTTTGAAATGAACTTCTTAGATTCTTTTAGGAATTTTGTGAGACCCTCAGCTCGCTCATTTACTGGTGTATTCAGAGTCAAGAAGAATAGAGGTTCTAGGCGTGCATGATAGTAATCTGTTGATTCTAAGTCTTGAATATCAAAGTAGCCCTGCGCAGTATCTAAAATATTTCTTTTTTTCAAGAACCAGCAGAAAAGTAATCTTCCAATTAGGCGATTCACGAATTGTTTAGTGTCTGATTCAGACAATTCTGGGACTGTAGAATCTAGGTGTTGAACTAATTCTGTGAATGCATTTGCTATTCCTACGTAGAACTTCTCATTCACGGCCTGCAACTGGAATGTTTTCCAGAGTGCAGAATGAAGTATTTCTGGAAATGATGCTCGACTTGAGTCAACCCAAGCAGTAAATATCTCTACTTGGGTTGCTCTCAAACGTTCATTCAATTCTACTATGCGAAGATTGCCTCGGTCTGAAAGGACAATTAAAATTGAGTCAGCATTTGCTGTTAGAAAGAAATCAATACCAACCTTGTATCCCTCGGTTCGCGTGAATTCACTATCTTCCCAATTTGGGGAAAAATGCACTCCACCCGATATCGCTAATTTAGATTTCTTTTGGAGCCAATAAAACTTTGCCTGGATGGGCAATACATCTGAATCAACTAATTCAAAACAGCTTCTATTACTCTTAAAAAATGGGTGCGGTTGAAACCAATGGTCATAGCGTTCTGCATTTGGTAATTGAAGTTTCGTTAATTGCAAATCTTCTGCGCTTTGTTCTGGTTTACAGCCGAGCAAGTTTAAAACGGCCAATGCTGTGTTTAGTCCCGACTCAAGTGACCTAGATTTAAACTGTTCTTGAATTGCAAGGTCTAAATCGCGAAGTGCAAGATTCTTAAGAGACATAAAAGAGCACTGCCTCTACTGCTTCAATGGTTCTTTCTTCAGGCCTTGATTCAATGAGCTCTTTATGCAGTAAGGTGAATAACTCAAGAGTATTTGGGAGTAATTGTCCGAAGCTCTTTAGCTCTCGATTTGCCGCCATAAATAATTGCTCGGTCTTGCGAAGTTGCTGCTTGGTTGAAATATTTTTCAACGCAAGAGCAAGACTTAATCCAGGCAAAGCTAGAGCTAGATTATCTAACACCTTAATCTTGGTTGGCGTTAGCCGCACTGCGGATTGACCATCCTTAGCCTCTTCCTTTGATGCAGCCTCAACAAGCTTCTTAACTAAATTACGGTTGTACTCAAAATTATCAGCTTTACTTTTTACCTTTGACTTATCACATTTTATGTAACCCAGAGCTTCAATAATGTCTACGGCATCAACCATATAACCAGATTCGGCGTCAGCCTCAATAAAAAAGTGCGAAGTGAAGTCTTTTCCCGTAGCTTCAACATATCCAGATGTTTCAGTAAGGGAAAGAATCCTTCTCTCTACCATCTTTGTATCACCAGGTAAGTGACCCCATTTGCCTAGTGGTATGCCCTTAACTCTCTTGATTTGTTCATCCGAGGCCGTCGCCAGGAACCTTCTCAATTCAATAACGAATTCATCCTCACTAAGAAGTTGGTCATCATCATCAAATTTATCCATAACACTTGAGCCATCTGGGTCTTTGTACATTTCTAAAACTTCTTTTAAAGACTCGTCTTCCTCAAATCCATCTAGAAATTCAATTGGATTTTCTTCCTCACCAAGAACTGATTGGTCTGTTCCAATTGTAAACTTGATTGCATCGATTTTTCTTTCAAGTCTCTTTACAAGCTTCAAGTATGAATCAAGAACTGTCTCTGGATGCATATTATAAATAAAAACACTTTCGTAAGCTGAACCCAATCGGTTAATACGGCCATTTCTTTGAATCATGCGAACAGGATTCCAGTGCAGGTCGTAATTTATTAAATTTCCGCAGTCTTGAAGGTTTTGACCCTCTGACAGTACGTCTGTAGCAAAAAGAAAATCAATCCCTTCGCTCTTCTCAACTCCTGAGTTCGTTGAGATTGGAGAAAAGCGTTTTACAGTGTCTTCGAGTAACGCCCTGTTTGCTCCCGATAAGAATGCAGATTTGCTTGCAAATTCCGCATCATCGATCAACCCAGGAAGACGTTTTTCCAAGTAATTTATCGTGTCTGTGAAATAACTAAATAAGAGAATCTTTTCTCCAGCCTTCTTGTTTTTGCGAAGATTCTTAATTAATTCCACTAGAGAATTTAGTTTGTCATCATGATTGTCCAGTACAGCGCAACACTCTTGAATGGCTGATATGATTTTCTTATCGCGTTGTATATCTATTTTCATTTGTGCAATTTTATATTTATCTACATTGGCTGGTATCAACTCAATATCAAGAACGTCACGAACATCCTCATCTGACCAAGTCGAAATATCTTCTCCAAATTCTTTTTCAATCTGGTTAATATCCTTAATATTAGCAATGTGACCCTCTTGTAAATACTTTTCAAACTTTTCAAGTCTCTGCAAATACTTAGTTAATGACAAACTTAATGCAGCCTGAGATGACTCTAGACGCTTTAGAAACGTCACTCTCATAATATTGTGTACACTCATTTGACTGCGTAGCCTGAAAGATTCATCTGCTGGAATATCAAACTCCTTGAGCTCCTCATTTGATTTTCCATAATATTGATTCAAGTATGTTGAAGTCTTATATGGCGTGAATCCAAGAAGAAGAATTAATCTAAACAACTTCTCAAAGACACCAGAACCATCTGCATCTTCGCCTTCTTCTATGAGGTCTAATGGATGCTTCGTCCGCTGTGTTTGGCTAAGTAGTAGTTCCAAATTAACAAGTCTTGGGTCTTTACCCTCAAAAGATTCCTTCTTAGAGTCAATTGCTTTATCGATTTCGATAGATAGGGCATCTGTATATTGGTAAGGATGGCTCTTAACCTCACTCTTTGGAAATTTAGTTAAAGTTCCATCATCGCTAAGTAAGCCACCATATTCGGCTTCAATTCCACGCCTAGTTGTGCGGACCAGGAAGTGTCTGAGCCCCTGACGCATAATGCGGCTAATCCTATTGAAGTCTATCTTTTCTCCTTTATTTTCTGCTGCTTGCATATCGGCAGTCAATCGTTTTACCGCTTCAAAGAAATCAATAACTTCTCGCTTCTTTGAAGTTGGATAGACAACTGGGAATGCTGCAAGTCGTCCCTTTGCCGCTAACTGAATCTGGTTCACGAAATCAGTAAGTTTATTGTTGATAGGGGTAGCTGTAAGCATGAGCACGTGACTAGATGGGTTATTACTAAACCAATCAAGTAATTGTTCATGCCTTGTTCCATTTGGATTTCTCAAGTTGTGAGCTTCGTCGATTACGAACAAATCCACATCAGCATATTTATCGATTTCTCTAACTCGCTCAATTCCCTGAAAATCTTGCATACTAATAATTTCAAAGCCGGACACTAGGTTGTGCACCTTTGCTAAGTCTCGTTTCCAAGGCTGCACGAGGGATGCAGGGACGATGATGTATATTCGTCGTGCTTTATAAGTGTCCTTGTATTCCTTAATAACGGCACCCGCAGTTATAGTCTTACCAAGTCCAACTGAATCTGCCAGCATCGCTACTCCATACTTCTGCAATTTCTGGATAAGAAGTCGAGCATTTCGCTGCTGAAATGCAAAAAGAGTTGAACTGGTACTTTCAGCAATGCTGGTAGTGATATCAACTTCCTCTTCATATAACTCCCAAAGAGTCTTCATATACATTTCATAAGGAGAAAAACACTTCTTTCCAAGAGGGCTCTCAGCAAGTATCTGGCTAAATTCGCCATTCCAATTTTCAGAAAGTTCATCTGCCCACATTTCCTCAAACCAGCTCATGTGGCCATGTTCATCATCTTTAGATTCTGGCTTGTATTTAACTATTCTGCTTTCATCTTCAAGAGAGTTGAGCTCTGTATTTGTTGTTAGACCCGCACCGGTGAAATTAGAGGAACCGATAATCCCGACTGCTTCAGAGTTGGACGAATTTGAGAAGATATATGTCTTTGCATGGAGGAAGGCTCCTTTGTAGACCTTTACTTCAACTTGCCCAGTCTCCATCAATTGATTTAGTTTTTCCGCTGTGTTCACAAGCGATGTTTCATATTGCGTATGGGTAAGGTCCCATTTCAAGTCTGCCTCAGGAAAATCTTCAGTTAATTCCTGCTTCAATGCCTTCTGGAATCTGGCTCTGATTGGCTCCTGGCCAATCAAAATTCTGATTTTCTTGTACGAGAATATGTGCGGCATCAACGCAGCCATGCCTTTTAGGTCCCAATAGCCAGTGGCAATAGACAACTGGTCAAAGCTGGGAGCAAGTTCTTCTAAGACACTGAGAAGGGTTCGGCGGCGATTATCGATTACCTTCGGGTATGACAAGCGTTTTGCCTCCAATCTTCAGGTGCCAGGTTTGAGGCCATCGGCTCTTTAACTAGCCTCGACCACTAGCCAAACTTACAGTTCACGCCAGACAAATCACCTTGTTTAAGGCTTAAGTGTGGACAAATTTGCCAAGATAGAGACTACAAAGGTTGAACCCTCGCGAACTTTTGCCCCCTGGGGTTAAGGAATGACCATTTATAAAGAGAACCAGGTGTTACACCCAGATAAGAGCTATCTCCCAAGACAGTAGCCAGAGCGCGGTTTCACAATACCCATTATCGGTACCTAGAAGGCCCGTAGCGCGGTTATGGAAGTCGCGGTAACAGAAATTATCTACCTACATAGAATTAATAAGAAGATATTTCCCTAGATTAACTAAATGTGAAGTGCTGTGCATTTCTATATTTGATTTGTCTATTCTAAATTTGAAAAAATATTTCCCTAGGGAAATATCTTCTTATCCCAACTGCTTCCTGTCATATGCCTATGTGCAATATATAGTGTAAATAATTACCACCTACATGGTGCTTGTTATCATGATAAGAGTGAAATTTTCCGATTATCGCAAGGAACTTGTTCGCTCTTATTATCATGATAATAGTCTTATTAAATGCACGGAAACCCGGTCTCTGGCGTATAAATCTAACGGTTAGTTAGGCAGTAGCCTAAAAAATAGGTTTGCGTTTACCAGGACAGTTTGTAATTACTACGGGAGAATTGTAGTAACACATCTTAATCCCATTAGTCCCAGCTCGTTCCATTCCAATAACTCTCATCCCCATTTAAGTTATAGGTATCCACTTCTTCGGGTATCCACCATTCTTTGCCACTCCAGTAGTGATTTTCTCCCAAGAGCTCATAAAAACCACGCTTCTTTCCTACAAGATATTGAGTCCCATCCCAGAACTGCAAGAGGCCATCTTCAATTCTCCACTCAGGCTTAATAGCCTTCTTAGCAATACTCTTTTTTAAGGTTTTACTCTCACCTGGGACTTTACCCACTTGAGATCCACGAAATTCATACTGGATTTTGTGACCATGGCTTTCGAGCTCTTTGATGAAATCCTTTTCCTTTCTGCGTAATTCACGTATGTAGCTATCTTTACGAAAAACCTCAAAAGTTATGAGTGGTTCTTGGGGACGGTAGGCAGCAAAAATAAGCGACTCCATCTGAGTGACCATCAGCATGTGCTGTACTTGCGCTACATAATAACTTGGCACTTTTCCTGAAATCTGAGCAGTTTCATAGGTTTTTGCACCACATTTAATCTCATAGATTTGGTCTCTGGAGCTATTGATCCCATCAAGGCTTGCTGCAAGGAATGGCTCATGAAAATCTTGCACAATCGTGGGTGTAAGTTTCTGTTTGTATTTTTTTGCTAATGCAGCACGTGCGTGTGGTTCATTCAGATTGCCTTCCCTTGTAACGTCATTTCCGCTAAAAGGTTCGATAAGCCCACGTTTCTCATCTAAAAGCTGCTGACGACCCTTACGGCGATTATCTCCCATGATGATTGCGGCCTCAGATGCGCCGATAACTCCCCTGCGCCACTCCAGCCATTTTTCAGTTCCTTGTTCGATATCGTCAATCAAATAAAAACTCATAATCCAAAGTCAGCTTTCGCACCGCTTAAACGATCAAGTATTCTCATTTAATGTGCTGCCCAGTACGACTCAATTAATGATCTGGTCTTCTTTGTCGCGATGAGCAAACCGAGCTCAACGCATTTGTTCGCTACTTCGTAGGCAGGCCTTTTAAGATTTACGACAATCTCATCTACGGTTTTGGCAGAAGTGAACAGTTCGTAAAGTGACTTTATTTCTTTAGGGTTCCAATCCATTCCTTTTCGCTCGCAATCAGCCGCAAGAATTGAAGTTTGAACTTTAAACCTGGATTCAGATTGGATGATCCAGCTTGTAATTCTTGTCAGGATCGCACTTGGCGTCCTTGCGTATTTCGATGCAATTTCGTTGATCGAGGAGCCGCTGTCGTATAAATCAAGGCAATCTAAGTCTTCTTCAAGACTCCATTTTGAGCCAGACCTGGCTGGCTTTTCTGCAGTTACTGTGTTTTGGACAATTTCGCCATCCTCATCTCGTGCATTTACAAGTTGAGATAAATCCTCTCCAACGGTTCCGAGTTTATTCTGCATATATTCCACGGCCACAGGATTGGTGATTACATGGTGCATGAGAACTGGTTTAGTAAGTTTTAACCCTTCTAAAGTTGTGCACCTCGAGAGAGCAACATAGAGCTGTCCTTCCGCAAATATTCGCGAAGATAGGTCCACAATGACTTTGTCGAAAGTCTTGCCTTGGCTTTTATGTATAGTTACAGCCCAAGCCAAAGTGAAAGGGAACTGGCTAAAGCTTCCAATTACTTCAAATTGCATTTCTTCCTCCACCAGGATCGGTCTCTTCACCTCCCAGGTATGCACCTTTACCCTCTCGGTGACACCTGAACCCATGATCTTTACCGTGACAGAAGGTTCTTGAGCTTTTAAGTCGATTGCCGTGATGTTTCCTAGCGATCCATTGACCCACTTGATCGAACCAGTAGTGGAATATTCATTTACAAGCATCATTATCTGAGCTCCAACTTTGAATTCAAGTACTTCAGCTGTTGGGTAATCTTCCTTACTTATCTCCCCCGTTATCTTTGCTTTCCACGTTTGTAAGTCAGCTTTTAGGCCTGCAATTCGATCTGAATTTATCGTTGCGGCAGCTGCATTTGTAGCCACAAGCGTTACATAGGAACTATCGGCGCGAATTTCTTTGTCACTCACCACTCGAGTATTTATTAGGTCGAGATCCGCGAGAGTTGCAATGTCTGTTCGGATGGCATTTAACACTCGGATGAACTTGATATCTTTTTGACGAAATATCTGCTTCAACTCTATGCAGGGCATATCTTGATTTTGGAAGCACTTTGCTGAAAAGAAGTACGTCGATGGATAGCCGGCTTCCAGCATCACCTGTTTTGTCTCGTTCCTGGCTACTGGCGGTAGTTGCAATAAATCTCCAATAAGTACCAGTTGAACTCCACCAAATGGTCTGTTCTTTTGGCGTCCATAGCGTCGAAGGGCAATTTCAATGCAATCCATCAAATCGGCTCTCACCATTGAAACCTCATCGATTATCAGAGTGTCAAGTTTGGCTATTTCTTTCAGATATTTCTTAGGCCGATACTGATTCTTTACTTCTTGTGGTGTTATATCTGGTGTAAATCCAAAAAACCTATGAATTGTAATTCCGCCGGAATTAATTGCTGCAACACCAGTGGGTGCAACAGTTACTGCTTTCTTACCTTTCAGTACCGTTGCTTGCGCATGACGTAACAAGGTAGTTTTACCAGTTCCTGCATTTCCTGTTATGAATATAGAGTTTCCAGACTTAATAATTTCTAAAGCTTTCTTGAAATCAGAATTAATGACTATCTTCGAGTTGTTGGCACTCGTGGAATCAGGGACGGCATCCTCGTTAGAGCTTGATGCCTTTAAAGGTTTTGTTGCGGCTTCCTCAACTTGTGAAGTCATCTCTTCCAGGTCTTGATCCGTAATGTCTTGTTCGAGAACCCAATTTTCACCGTTCCAATAAAAGTCATCTTCATCGACGGTGTACCAACCTGGATCTTCTCCTACTAACCAGTTTTCACCGTCCCAATATCTGTTAATCCCATCTACTTCGTACCAAGCTACATCCAGTTCTTGCCATGAATCGCCATCCCAATAGCGAGTGACACCATCTACTTCATACCAGCCAGGTTCAGACATGTCTTGAGTTTCAAGCCACTTTTTGCCGTCCCAATATCTTTCTTTTCCTTCAACCAGATACCATCCAGGTTTTGCAGTTCTACGCAGCATGGCAATTTCTCAATTCCATTTGTTTACTATGGCAATTATTTTGGTAAGTCCAAGTGATAAATGGGTTTCAGCGGCATAAGTGCGCGGCTAGCCTGCGGCAACTTTTCGTAATACTCGGCCCACAGAGCGAATAAACCTTTTGCGTCCAGAAGAGTTAACCGCTTGGTTTCAGATTCTCTTGCAGTTCTTTCTGCATCAGAAGAGAACCCTCCAGTACAAATGTATAAACCAATATCGTCATCCGACAGGACACCTAGAAATGAGCGCAAAGATTCAGCACCAGCTTTGTCGGCACGACGTTTAACTTGAACTTTGATACGGCGGCCTGTTGCGCCTAGAGGGTCCTGAAATGCGATGATGTCTATTCCGCCATCTTTACCTGGAGGAGAAATCCAAGATACGTGGTAATCCATGCCTTCCAATAATGCGCCAATAAGGTTTTGGAATTGGTAAGGATCCATACTCCCTAAATACTGAGTGATTATCGCCATTGAATTGTCTTCGGCCTCTTCAATTGAAGCCACCATTTCAATTTCACGATTTTGGGCCGGATCCGATTCATCTTCGGGTTGGCCGGAGCGCCACTCGTTATACAGAAGACTGGATTGTTGCTGTATTTGATCAGGGGTTTTGAAAGTAACAAGGGCTTGCTTGCCTTCTTCAGTTATTGTCCAGAAACCTTTATCCTTTATTAACCATCCAGCCTTAACAAGTGCGATGGTGGAGAATCGGACAATATATGGACGTCTACGCAGTCCTGTGCTTTCATAGGAATTATTCTCAAATTCGTTTGCGGGCATGATTTTGTCTAGCTCGGCAAATAAATCTTTCCAGTGAAGCCCATCCGGGTGATCTCGCAAGATCTCTAGGACATTTCTCTTGTACTGACCCCAACGCTCTTTTCCAATTTCAGCCATGTTGTAAGTCTGCCCGATAGCCATCTGGGTAGCAACGGGGTAGTAACGCGGATAGTCATTTGGATGCATAATTCGATAATTGAGCGTTTACTAGGCTTATTACATGCGGTAGTGTGCGTGATTAGTAGTGCGTAAGACCTTACTTCCGTTAACTCTTAATCACCAGGCCTCTTACTTAACAACCACCCTCACCACATCCGCTGCCGTCGCACTCTGCCCTAGCTCCACGTTCACATTGGTTGGTATGCCATTGATCTGGGCTGCTGAGAGTAGAGCTAGCTGTGCTGCGATATCACTCATCCAGTAGAAGGCAGCTGGTCCTGCTCTATCTATGATCTCTTGGGCTTTAGTGAGTTGAGCATCATTGAACTTTTCTTCATCATTGTTATTGCTCTCAA
>Ga0214919_10008451_pt1 | contig 13557 bp, 13 predicted proteins | sample LL1503_MetaG_FD_177994 | JGI IMG/M metagenome (GOLD analysis project Ga0214919, IMG submission 177994) | Freshwater microbial communities from Lake Lanier, Atlanta, Georgia, United States - LL-1503 | ecosystem: Environmental > Aquatic > Freshwater > Lake | place: USA: Georgia | collected...
CCACGTTTTAACCTCCAGGCCAATGAAATCAGCACTTACGCGCGCAACGGTCGAACTCGGGTGCCCTGGGCCTCCTCGGCTTCGAGCGCATTGACCAGATCGACCGTGCTATCCTTCACTGGCAGGTAGGCTTGCCGTTTAAATATCTTTGATGAATATCTCAGTCGATCTGGAGTGCGTTTTTCGCGGAAATGACCGGCTCGGGGAGGTGCCGATCTGGTGTGAGGAGACCGAACGATTGTGGTGGGTGGACGTCAAGTCCCCTGCGATTCAGTTTTTCGAGCCTGCGTCCGGCCAGTTTCAACGATATCCGCTTCCTGGGAGAACGGTAGGCAGTTGGGCATTTCGCAGCGCAGGCGAAATGGTGTTAGCCATGCAGGACGGCCTGTACCGGTATTCGCCAGCGTCCTCGGCCTACGAGCGCTTGGTTGCCATTGAAGAAGATATGCCTTTGCATCGCCTCAACGATGGGAAATGTGACCGCAAGGGCCGATTTTGGGTGGGTAGTATGCACGAAAGCTATCGACTCGAGCCGCGTGGATCTTTCTACTGCATTGACGCTAACTTGCAGGTAAAAAAAGTCTTCGACCAGTTCACCGTGCCCAACTCGGTCGCCTTCAGTCCGGACGATCGACGCATGTACTTCGCCGATACGCCGACCAAGACGATCTCGGTGTTCGATTTTGATCTGCAGGATGGGGTGCTTTCCAATCGCCGTATTTTTTGCGATATTTCGGGCAGCGACGGGGCGCCAGATGGTTCCACAGTCGACGTCGACGGATGCCTGTGGAACGCCGAATTTCGCGCTGGACGGGTGGTTCGCTACAGTCCGAGGGGGGAGGTGGACCGCATCATCCGCCTGCCCGTTTCCCAGCCCACCTCCTGCGTGTTTGGCGGAAAAGAGCTCGACATCTTGTACATTACCACCGCGGCTCAAAATCTCAGCGCCGAACAGTTGGCAGACCAACCGCTCGCAGGCGCTGTTTTCGCGATTCGCCCTGGAACGCAGGGCCTGCCCGAGCCGCGCTTCGGCGCATAAACCACCATTTGTCCAATGAGTCCACGACCTGTATGCCATCTTTGCCTAGGATGAGTCAAGCCGACGAGCCCGCCCACGAAGTGCTCGTTGCACGTGCAGCACACATCGGGACTGCAACCTGGTCGGATGCGATGGACGAACTGGGGATCGCCGATGGTGTGTGTAGCGGTCTTCAGCAACGCAGCGGGAGCGGGCGTTGCGTTGGATTTGCCGCCACCGCCAAAGGCGAGGTTGCGTCACTGGGAAGTTTTTCGTACGCGGAATTCGGAATGGATCGGATGATGGCGTCGGTTGGCCCGGCGGAGGTACTGGCGGTGGATCTCGGTGGGGCAGAGGTGTCGAGCATGGGGGGCATTGGTGCCTTGCACGCCCACAATTTGCGAATCGCCGGGGTGTTGATTGATGGCGCTTGCCGCGATCTAGAGGTGATCCAGTCAAGCGGCCTGTGGGTCGCCAGTCGCTTCGTTAGCCCTCGTACCGGTAAAGGCCGGGTGAAACTCGGCCACTTTAAAGAGCCGATCGTATTGGCCGGTGCGACTGTTCACCAGGGCGATCTGATCGTTGGCGATGCGACGGGTGTCGTTGTGCTGCCAAGACGGCGCATGATGGAGTTGCTGGCTCTGGCTGAAAAAATGACAGGGATCGACACCCTCAAAGAAATCGCCCTGAAATCCGGCAAGACGCTGCTTCAGGCGCGAGAGGCTTCAGAAAGAAAATGATGGACCAACACTTGCAGGACGGAAGCACCATGGTATCGGGGTATCGCGCAAGCCTAGCGCTTACAAATTTCAGTTTATTGAGGGCGGTTGGAACGGCGAGGCGAAAGGGCACGGCCCTCCTCGCGTCGATGGCCCTTTTAATGACAGCGGGATTGACAAGCGAGAGCCAAGCACAGGCGGCTTATCCGAGCAAGCCGATTCGCTTGATCGTTCCTTTTTCTGCCGGCGGCATTACCGACATAGGGGCCCGCGTAGTGGCTGATTTTTTGTCGCGACGATTGGGTCAACCGATTGTTGTCGATAACCGCGCCGGGGCGGGTGGAACTATCGGGCAGCAAGCGGCGGCGGTCGCGCCGGCGGATGGCTACACACTGCTGATAGTGGCTGACGGAAATATGCTGATCAATCCGTATATCTATCCCAATCAGTCCGCCGATCCGCTAAAAGACTTTGTGCCGATTGGGAAGGTGGGTGACACCGCCTTGGTGCTGCTAGCGAGTGCCGCAGGCCCCCTGAAGACGCTGGCGGATGTTGTATCGACGGCCAAGAGTCAGCCCTTAGGGCTAAGTTACGGAACCGCAGGGATTGGTAGTAATTCGCACGTTGTCGGCGAGTTGCTCAAGCAGAAGTCCGGGGCCAACCTGACCCATATCCCGTACAAAGGGGGCGCTCCTGCGATGACAGACCTCATCGGCAACCAGATTCCGTTGGTAGTGACCGCCGTCGCCAGTGCCACCGCCTACATCAAATCGGGCAAAGTGGTACCCATTGCAGTGGCGACCCCACAACGCTCGGCGTCGCTGCCCAATGTGCCTACATTTATGGAGGGCGAACTGGCGAAGTTTTCCTACAGTTCGTGGCTGGGTATGTTTGCGCCGGCTGCGACGCCGAAGCCAATTGTTGACAGGCTCAATGCTGAACTCAATGCGGTGCTGGCGATACCCGAGGTGCGCGACCGCTTCGCCGAGATGGGCATCGTTTCCGGTGCCAGCACGTCAGAGGGTTTTGCCGACGAGATAAGGAGGGGCATCTTGCTCGCCGCGCCGGTTGTAAAAAATGCCGGAATTCGCGCCGAATAGCATCGCTAGCAGGTGCTCGCTTAGTTTCGTTGCCCGGCGACGGGTCGAATTTATTTTCTTTGTACGGAAGGATGGCCATGGAGATTAATTCGCCAAGCACGGCATCAGAATACAGCGCCGGAAACTTGCGCGAGGGAAATCTTGACTCGAAGGTTTTGTTGCGTGGCAGGGAGGGCTCTCTCAATAATTTGCGATTGAGCTTTGAGACGGCCAAAGGGTCTTGGTCTACGCCCCGACATAGACACAATTTCGATCAGATCCGACTGCCGATTTCCGGGGTCGTAGAGTACGGCTCGGCACTGCCGACATTGCCCGCGGGTGTCGTCGCCTACTTCCCTGAGTCTGTGCGATATGGGCCGCAGGTACGACACGACGAGTCGCTGACGCTGACCTTGCAGTTCGGCGGCGCATCGGCCAATGGATTCCTGAGCCCAGAGGAGCGCGGCAGGGGCTTTCAAGAGTTAAAGCAAAAGGGAAAGTTTGAAGGGGGCGTCTTCTCGTACACGGATGACAAGGGTCAGCGCCACAATCAGGACGCCTACGAGGCTGTCTGGGAGTACATGCGCGGGCGCAAGATGGTCTACGAGGCGCCTCGCTACGGCTCGCAGGTGGTCATGGATCCGGCGGCCTTTCAATGGGTCCGTGACGAGCATCAGTCTGGCGTTTCCAAGAAAGTAATCGGGGTTTTTACCGAGCGGCAGGTGATGATTTCCTGTATTCGGATTGAACCTGGCGCGAAATTTCAGCTAAGTAGGTACCCGGCGCCACAGGTGCTGTTTGTGGTCGATGGATCGGTCTCGCACCAGGGAAAACTCCACGCTCAACATACTGCATTTGGCATCGAGACCGGAGAAGGCCCCCATGCGTTTTCCGGCGTCGAGCCCAATCAACTCTTGTTGGTTCAGTTGCCGATCTTCTCGGCCGACGAGCACGCCGCCTTCGAAAAAGGGTCCACTACCGACGCCGTCTGAGGGATGGTCTGACGGGTTCGTCATCGGTGCTGGAAAGGGCGATTCGGAGCGCCTAAGAAGTTTTCCGTAAACAGTCAATTGCCAGGAAGCTTCCGTCCTCCCATAGTGATGGAGTACCTTCGCGCGGGTGGGGCTGATTTGTTTTTCGGGTGATCGCGCCAGTGGAGTATCAATGGCAGATCAGGGAACGACGCGCTATTTTTGTAAGTGAAGCCGAGGATTCATGATGGTTTCAAGCCATTTTTCGGGTGGTTTCGCCCAGCAGTTGCTGTTGGTCCCCGGCCTGATGTGCGATTGCGCGGTCTGGCAGCCGATGCTCGCGACACTGCAGCAGCACGCCGTTTGCCGGATCGTCGACCATGGGGACGCTGACAGTCTGGAGCAAATGGCCGCCAGCTTGCTGCGCGATGCGCCCGAGCGCTTTGCGCTTGCCGGTCACTCGATGGGTGGGCGCGTGGCGATGGAAGTGCTGCGCCGTGCACCCCATCGCGTCAGCCGTATTGCGTTGATGGACACCGGCTATCGCGCCAGGCCAATCGGGGAGGCGGGCCAAGCGGAGGAGCACAAGCGATACGCGCTGCTCGAACTCGCACAAAGCCAGGGTGTTCGTGCCATGGCTGCGCAATGGGTCGAGGGCATGGTGGCAGCCTCGCGGCTGTCCGACGCGCAACTGCTCGGACAGATCGTCGACATGTTCGGGCGCAAGAGCGCCGCGGTATTTGCCGCCCAGGTCCGTGCCCTGCTCCAGCGCGAGGACGCGACGCCGGTGCTGCGCACGGTACGCGTTCCCGCGCTGGTCCTGTGTGGGCGCGAGGACGCGTGGTCACCGGTGTCACAGCACCAGGAGATAGCGGACTTGCTGCCTGCGCGGCCGGCGGTCTGTGTGGTCGACGGCGCCGGCCACATGGTGACGATGGAGCAGCCCGAGGCGGTTGCCGGCGCGCTGGTAGCCTGGTTGCAGCAAGAGCCAGCGCACGCCCCGGCTCACAGCACCTGATCAAGGCGCCGGGCCCCGTTCGTCACCGCCTATCCGGGCCGCATAATCCGGTGCTGGCGAGCCGGTAGTGCGGGCGCCTTCGCGGGCCCCTGGGTCCGGCAATCACCATGAACAATTTCTGGCCATCCTGCGGATTTGACCGTCTCGTTCGCAATAGCCGCGGCTGGCTTTCGGTCACGCCGGACTATCTGCGCTTATTTCTGGCACGGCCCGAACTGGCCATGCAGGAAGACTCCTGCGCGGCGGAAATAGCACTGCATTCCCGCCTGATGGACGATCCGCAGCGCCGGGTGGATGGCGATGCCATCGGCCTTTTGCAGGATGCCGACGCGCGCGACAACTACCGGGTGTTCCTAGACTTTCGCGATGCCTTGTTGGCGGCCGGCACGCTCGAGGCCTGCTACCTTGGGTTGATGCGACAAGGCCTCGGTCGCACGCCGCCGTTGTTTATCGACCTGCTGGTGCAGGCCATCGTTCGCAACTTGCTTGACGACTGCACCGACGCCTGGCAGGCCCGCGCCGGCGAACTGCTTTTCCGCTCGCAACGGGTGAGCGTGCAGGAGGGTCGGCCGATGGCCGGCGACCGCGAGCGTCTGGACATGCTCAGCGAAACCGCTGGAATGGGCGACATCGGCCGGCTGCTGCGCGAAGGCGGAGCGCCGTTGCGTCAGGTCGACATGCAGGTGCTGGGCGCCGACAACGCGGCGCAGTACTGGCAATCGAGCGAACGCCATGCCCATGTGCTGGACCTTGGCCATGAAACCCGCATGGAACTGGCGCACGGGCTGAGCGTGGCGCTCGCGAAGACCCAATCCGGGCCGCGCGCGCTGGCCCAGGTGCTTGAACGCTGGGTAGCGCACCTGGTGGGGGTTGCTGTGCGCATCGGAGCGCGCCAGCGCATCGATGACCCAAGCTGGCGCTGGCACATCGGCCTGGAGCCGGAGTCCAGCGCGATCCTCAACGCGTTGTACCGGGAAGAGGCGGTGGAGCCAGCCCGGATGGATCGGTTGATCGGCCTTTTTCAGCTTGAGTTTGAGGACACTCGGGAAATGCGCGCCGATGTCGCCGGTCGGCCGGTCTATCTGGGCTTGGCGATGAATGCCGAGCAGGTGCTTAGGCTAAAGCCACAGAACCTGCTGCTCAACCTGCCGCTGGCCCGCGCAAGCTGATCGGGGCTCAGGGTTGCCGTACCTCGACCATGATTTCGTTACGCCGCCACATCGGCAGTGTCCACGGCGGGTCGTAACGCGCCAGTTGCGCAGCGCCAAGCGGCTGCAAGTTGCGCGCCTGTGTCCAGGCGGTGAGTTCGTCGACACGCTGTTGCACCCGCGACTCGGTGTTGAAGCCCGAGTAAACCAGCACCGCAAAAGTCCGGGCCGGTACTTCCCGTATGGACACCGCGCTGTTGTTGGGCCTTGGCAGGGTGCTCAGCGTGTACTGGCTGGGCATGACGAAATGCACGCGCCATCGACGGGCGTTTGCCATGCGCTCGGTGGCGTTGCCCTCGGCCTCCACGGTCACCGGCGCCGTCATGGAAATTTTTTCCGACTTCGCTGCTGGCTCCACCGTCACCGGAGCGGTCATCGCGATCTTGTCGGGCGCCTTGGCACCGCCGGCTGTCTGGTTGTTGCCGAAGATGAAGTCGGCGATCAGTCTGAAGCCTTGATTCGAAGCCGCGTCCATATCGCCTTCGACCATCGTTTCGGCGACGATGAATGCGGCATAGCGACGCAATTCGTAGGCGCCGTCCTTGGACAGTAACTCGAATCGGGGCTCTTCTATGGCCAGGCACGAACCCGCCAAAAGGGCTCCCAGGGCCCCTACCATCCATGCGCGCATGGCTTGACTCCAGTGAATGGCGGCCTGGCATCGCCCGGCCGCAGTTGCCAGCGCCTGCGATGTGGCGCGAAATGCGGATCTACATCTTAGCAAGATTCGGCTTGTTGCATGCGCTATTGCCTGCCCCGGATGGGGGCATTTAGATGGATAGAATTTGGCTCTGCGCACGCCGGTCATTTTGCCGCGCTGCGAACTTCAACCCATTTGGAAAAATCTCATGAGCAATCGTCGCGAATTTTTTGTGCAACTTAGTCTGGTCAGTGGCGCGCTGGTATCGGGACAGGCCTTGGCCCAGGCTGCCATGGTCGACGAAAAGGATGCGACGGCAGCGGCGCTGGGCTACAAGGCGGACACCGCCAAGGTGGACGGCGCCAAATTCCCCAAGCACGCGGCTGCCCAGGCATGCAGCAACTGCGCCCTGTACCAGGGAAAGACGGGCGATGCAGCCGGCGCCTGCCCGTTGTTCGCGGGCAAGCAGGTCGCAGCCAAGGGTTGGTGCAGCGCCTGGGCCAAGAAGGCCTGATCACACTCTTCGACCCGAGCTGCGCGCGCGTCGGGCCGGGTTGAGGGCACCGACTTCGGCCCATGCAACTGCAGGACATCCTGTATTCCCAGGGCTTCGGTACCCGGCGGGTGTGCGCCGGACTTATCCAGCAGGGACTGGTGCAGATATACGACCCCTTCGTCGCCGCGGGGGCTGTGACGTGCATCGACGCTGCCAGTGAATGGGCGCAGAACGGGCTGCGCTTTCGGGTTCAGCGTGTCGACTGGCCCTACCAGGAAAGAGCGTACCTGATGCTGCACAAGCCGCCAGGTACAGAGTGCTCGCAAAAGCCCTCTACCTACCCGAGCATCTACACCCTGCTCCCGTCGCCCCTGCGCAGCCGGCCGCAAAAGTCGGCGGTGCAAGGTGTTCAGGCGGTCGGCCGACTCGATCAGGACACCACGGGCCTGCTGCTGCTGACCGACGACGGCAAGTTCATCCACCGCATGAGCTCGCCGCGCCATCATGTTCCCAAGGTGTATCAGGTGACGCTCAAGCACCCGACAGACGCAACCCAGTTGCGGCGGCTGCTCGAAGGCGTTGTGCTGGACGACGACCCCAAGCCGGTCCGTGCTGCCGCATGCGAGGCGCTACAAAGTCATCAGCTCAGCCTGACGCTCACAGAAGGCAAGTACCACCAGGTCAAGCGCATGCTGGCTGCGGTGGGCAACCGTGTCGAGCGCCTGCATCGTTCGCGCATCGGTGCGCTGGAACTCCCGCAAGACCTAGCGCCAGGCCAGTGGCGCTGGCTGAGCCGGGACGATCTCCAGGCGGTGGGCGGCTGAGATGGCCCCGGGGTTCGCGCTTGCCGGCGCGGTAGCATTGCGGTATGCACATTTCCGACACGCCCCCTGCCGCGCCGAGCACCGCCGCGGCGCACGACTTTGGCCTGATCATCATCGGCGACGAGATCATGTCGGGCAAGCGCGCCGACAAGCATCTGGCGGCCGTCATTGAGCGGCTGAACGCGCGCGGCCTGCAACTGGCGTACGCCGACTATGTGGGCGATTCGCCGCGGCGCATCACATCGGCGCTGGCGCGCGCTTTCGCTTCGGGTGATGTGGTTTTTTCCTGTGGCGGCATCGGCGCAACGCCGGACGACCATACCCGACAGTGCGCGGCGCGTGCGCTTGGCGTGGCACTCGCGTTGCACCCGCAGGCGAAGGAGCTGATCCTGCAACGCATGGCCGATATGGCACGCGAGCAGGGAACAGCATTCGAGCCCGAGCGGTCCGACAACCTGCATCGGCTCAACATGGGCAGCTTCCCCATCGGCGCACAGATTATCCCCAACCCCTACAACAAGATACCGGGCTTCAGTTGCAGCCCGCTGCGGGGAGACGCTGCCATGGGCGCTGCGGTGCATTTTGTTCCGGGCTTTCCCGTCATGGCCTGGCCGATGGTGGACTGGGTGCTCGACACCTACTATGCCCACCTGTTCCGGCGCGGGCAATGGGTCGAGCGATCGGTCATCGTTTTCGGAGCGATGGAGGCGACGCTGACCCCCTTGATGGAGGAAATCGAGAGCCGCTTCGCCGGCATCAAGGTCTTCAGTTTGCCGAGCGTGGACCACCCGGTTCATGGCCGGCATATCGAACTCGGCGTCAAGGGCGAGGGCGATGCGGTGTCGGCGGCCTATGCTGAGCTTTTAAACGGGCTGGCCTTATTTAACGCGGTTCTTGGCCCTGAATTGGTGCGCGAATAGTCCCTCATTTAGGTGCGATATTGGGTGTTGGCACTTTTTTGGTGCTAAGTTGTGCATGCTCCCGACGCGCTGCTTCATGGTGCCAGCGCCAAAAAAGGCCAAACACAGGGCAAAATAGGGGGCTAGGCAGATGGCCGCCGGTTCCAGTGAGCCATGGCACAAAAACTGCGATATTGTTCCAGTAGAAAACCTCAACCAATGCCCAATAGGAGATTTTGATGGCCAAGACCGTCGCAGACGTGATCAAGATGGTGAAGGATGACGAGGTCAAGTTCGTCGACTTCCGCTTCACCGATACCCGTGGCAAAGAGCAGCACGTTACCGTTCCGGTTTCGCATTTCGACGAAGACAAGTTCTCGTCGGGGCACGCTTTTGACGGCTCGTCGATCGCCGGCTGGAAGGGCATTGAAGCCTCGGACATGCTGCTAATGCCCGATCCGAACACCGCCAACATCGATCCATTTTTTGAAGAGACGACCCTGTTTCTGAGTTGCGATGTGGTCGAACCTGGCGACGGCAAGGCCTACGACCGCGACCCGCGCTCGATTGCCAAACGTGCCGAGTCGTACCTCAAGGCCTCCGGAATGGGCGACACCGCCTTTTTTGGCCCGGAACCCGAGTTCTTTATTTTTGACGACGTTACCTGGGGCGCCGATATGTCGGGCTCCTTTGTGAAGATCGACGAATACGAGGCGCCCTGGAACAGCGGCAAGAAGATCGACGGCGGCAACCGCGGCCATCGTCCTACCGTCAAGGGTGGCTATTTTCCGGTACCGCCCGTCGACAGCACGCAGGATCTGCGCGCTGAAATCTCGCTGATTCTGGAGTCCCTCGGCGTTCCGGTGGAGGTCTTCCACCATGAAGTCGGCGGTGCGGGTCAAAACGAAATCGGCACCAAGTTCAGCACACTGGTGCAGCGCGCAGACTGGACGCAAATCCTGAAATATGTGGTGTGGAATGTCTCCAATTCCTACGGCAAGACGGCTACCTTTATGCCCAAGCCGCTGGTAGGCGACAACGGCTCGGGCATGCATGTGCACCAGTCGGTCTGGAAGGACGGCAAGAACCTGTTTGCGGGCGATGGTTATGCCGGACTGTCGGACTACGCGCTGTACTACATCGGCGGCATCATCAAGCACGCCCGGGCGCTCAACGCCATCACCAACCCGGGAACCAACAGCTACAAGCGCCTCGTGCCGGGTTACGAGGCCCCCGTCAAGCTGGCGTATTCGTCACGCAACCGCTCTGCGTCCATCCGCATTCCCCATGTGCCCAATCCCAAAGGCCGGCGCATAGAGGCGCGCTTCCCCGATCCGCTGATGAATCCGTACCTGGGCTTTGCGGCGCTGCTGATGGCCGGGCTGGACGGTGTGGAAAACAAGATCCACCCCGGCGAAGCGGCTTCCAAGGATCTGTACCATTTGCCGCCCGAAGAGGACGCATTGGTCCCGACGGTGTGCCACAGCCTCGACCAGGCGCTGGAGTACCTCGACAAAGGCCGCTCCTTCCTCACCAAAGGGGGTGTCTTCTCCGATAGCATGATCGACGCCTACATTGAACTCAAAATGGGAGAGGTCACGCGCATGCGCATGACAACGCACCCCATCGAGTTCGATATGTATTACTCGCTGTGATAGCACCCTGAGCGCGGCCCGCGATGGTCCCGATGGACGGGCGGGCTTTGATGAAAAAAGGACGGTTCATGCCGTCCTTTTCTTTTGGTGGACCGGATGGTGCTGGTGCAGTGGCGCATTGGGCGCATACTGGCAAGCAGTTGCTGCCGGCAACGGCCAGGGTCTGGATAGCAAGCGAGGTAGCATGATGAATATCCGGTTGTCGCTTGCGCTGTTGGGGCTTTGCTTGGTCGCGACCGGCCAAGCGGCGGCGCAGATATACCGTTGTGGTGACGAGTACACCAACATCGTCCCGGATGCACGCAAGTCGGCCTGCAAGCTGATTGACGGCGCAAAGCTATCGGTCGTTCCTGGTTTCGTCGGGCCTGCTGCTGCGCCAACCCGTGGTGCCTCGGCGGCGGCCTCCATGCCACGGGTGGACGCAGCGGGCCAGCGGGCGCGCGACGCCGACGCCCGCCAGATACTGGAGGCCGAGCTCAAGAAGGCCGAGGCGCGACGGCTGGAGCTGCTGCGGGACTACAACAACGGCGAGCCCGATCGGCGCAGCGATGAGGCGCGCAATTACCAAAAATACCTCGACCGGGTCGCCGAACTCAAGGCCAGCCTGGTGCGCAACGAGGCCGACATCGCTGGCCTGCGGCGCGAGATTTCGCGGTTGAATCCGTCGAAGTAGCCATTGTGAGTTCGACCCGCAGCGTTGCATCCACCAAGTCGCAGGCGGCCCGGCTGCGCGCCTTTGACCTGCTTGCCACACTGGTGGCGGTGGTGCGTTCCGATGGCGTGCTGCTGTTCGCGAACTCGGCCCTGGAAGACGCGCTGGGCAGTTCACGCAGGACCATCGAAGGGACACAGTTCGCCGCCTTTTTTGCCGACCCGCAGGCCCTGCAGCGCGCGCTGCAGGGCGCGGGCGTGAACCAGTTCGCTGCGCTGCGCTACGACGCCTGGCTCAAGCGCGTCAGCCATGAGCCGATGCCGGTGCATGTCATCGTGACCCGATCCGACCGGATGGGTGAAGTGATCGTCGAATTGCTGCCGCAGGAGCAGCAGGCGCGACAGGACCGGGAGGAGCGACTGGCCGACCAGGCACGGTCGAACAAGGAGCTGATCCGCAATTTGGCGCATGAAATCAAGAACCCGCTGGGCGGCATACGCGGTGCGGCGCAGTTGCTGGAGATGGAGATCCCTACCCGCGAACTCAAGGAGTACACCCAGGTCATCATCCACGAAGCCGACCGTTTGCAGACGCTGGTCGACCGGCTGCTGGCGCCGCATCGCCATGCGCACCTGGTGGGCGATGTCAACATCCACGAAGTCTGCGAGCGGGTGCGCTCGCTGATCGCTGCGGAATTCCCAAAGGGTCTGACGCTGGTTCGCGACTACGACATATCCATACCCGAGCTGCGGGCCGACCGCGAGCAGCTGATTCAGACGCTGCTCAACATCGCACAAAATGCGTGTCAGGCCCTTGGCGACCGAATTGCAGCGCGCGACGCCTGCCTGACATTTCGCACACGCGTCGCGCGACAGGTCACCTTCGGCAAGCAGCGCTACAGGCTGGCACTGGAATTGCATGTTATCGACAACGGGCCAGGCGTTCCAGAGTCGATCAGGGACCGTATTTTTTATCCGCTGGTATCGGGGCGCGATGGCGGCTCCGGTTTGGGGCTGACCTTGGCGCAGACCTTCGTGCAGCAGCACCATGGAATGATCGAGGTCGACAGTGCGCCAGGGCGAACCGTTTTCAAAATATTGATCCCGCTTCCATAAAGCGAGCACCAGGGGAATGACCGACATGAAGCCGATCTGGATTGTGGATGACGACCAGTCGATTCGTTTCGTTCTGGAGAAGGCCCTGCTGCGTGAAGACCTGGCGACGCGCAGCTTCACCAACGCGCGCGAGATGCTCGCTGCGCTGGCCATTTGCGACGAGCGAGACGGCCCGCAACTACTGGTGAGCGATATCCGCATGCCGGGTGTCTCGGGGCTTGAACTGCTCGAAAAGGTCAAGCGGCAGTTGCCGGGTTTGCCGGTCATCATCATGACGGCCTACTCGGACCTCGATAGCGCGGTTGCGGCCTTCCAAGGTGGCGCTTTTGAGTACCTTCCCAAGCCTTTCGACGTTCCCAAGGCGGTCGAACTGATACGGCGGGCGATGCAAGAGAGTCAGCGCGATCAGGTGGCCGAGCAGGGCAGCGACGCGGCGCCGGAAATGCTGGGTCAGGCGCCGGCCATGCAGGACGTTTTTCGCGCCATCGGGCGCCTAAGCCAGAGCAACGCTACGGTGATGATCACCGGCGAGTCGGGCTCCGGCAAGGAGCTTGTCGCGCGGGCATTGCACAAGCATTCGCCGCGTGGCGACGCCGGCCACAACGGACCATTTGTCGCGATCAACGCTGCCGCAATACCCAAGGATCTGCTCGAGAGCGAGCTGTTTGGCCATGAGCGCGGCGCTTTTACCGGGGCGCAGGCGATGCGCCGCGGCCGTTTCGAGCAGGCTGATGGGGGGACGCTCTTTCTCGACGAAATTGGCGACATGCCGTTTGATCTTCAGACCCGGTTGCTGCGTGTTCTGAGCGATGGGCATTTCTACCGCGTCGGTGGCCACAGCGCAATCAAGACCAATGTGCGGGTCATTGCCGCGACCCACCAGAACCTCGAGCAGCGCGTTCGCGAAGGCGCTTTCCGCGAGGATCTGTTTCACCGGCTCAACGTGATCCGGCTGCGACTGCCCGCGCTGCGCGAACGCCGCGAAGACATACCGGTCCTGACCCGCCACTTCTTGGCCTCCAGCGCGGTCCAACTCGGCGTTGAGCCCAAGCGCATTACCGACGCCGCGCTGGATCGCTTGGGTCGTTTCGGATTCCCGGGTAATGTTCGGCAGTTGGAGAATGTCTGTCACTGGCTCACGGTGATGGCGCCAGCGCAGGTCGTCGAGCCCAAGGACCTGCCGCCCGAGGTGCTGGCCGGGTCGGATGGCGTCGGGCCTGCAGGTACCTCAGCGGGCCTTGCATCGGACCCGGTTGCTGGTGT
>Ga0214919_10008452_pt1 | contig 13554 bp, 10 predicted proteins | sample LL1503_MetaG_FD_177994 | JGI IMG/M metagenome (GOLD analysis project Ga0214919, IMG submission 177994) | Freshwater microbial communities from Lake Lanier, Atlanta, Georgia, United States - LL-1503 | ecosystem: Environmental > Aquatic > Freshwater > Lake | place: USA: Georgia | collected...
GCAGTACATTTTCTCTATTGGTATTGGCTGGGTCTTGACCCAGGTTTTTATGGTTTTGTTTTTCTTAGTGGATGATTTAAGAAGAGGGGCTTTTTGGACAATGGGTCAGGCGGCTTCTATGGCGGGTGCAAAATTCATGAATACAGAAAAAGGTATTCCAAGGTCTACTTTTTTAAGTTGGTTAGGAGTAGGCTTGTCTTCTACATTATTTTTCTCGCTTTTGTATGGGTTTGGTAATAAGTATAATTATAAACTCATTAAAAAGAAGGTTGCCTTAAAAGGTTTGCCACTTGCCTTCAAAGGATTTAAAATTATTCATATCAGTGATATACATAGTGGAAGTTTAAAAGACAAAGCTGCAGTTTTAAAAGGCATTCAATTAATTGAAAAGCAAAATGCCGATTTGGTTTTATTTACGGGTGACTTAGTCAATGACCGTGCTAGCGAGATGCATGATTGGATGGATGTATTTGGAAAAATTAAAGCGCCACATGGTGTGTATAGTACTTTAGGCAACCACGATTATGGGGATTATGTAAAATGGGATACGGCAGAAGAGAAAAAGCAAAACTTAGAAGCATTAAAACAAGTGCATCATAATTTAGGATGGCGCTTACTTATGAATGAAAATATAAGTATTGAAAAAAATGAAGAAAAAATTAAAATAGTAGGTATTGAAAATTGGGGTGCCAAAGCGCGTTTTCCTAAGTATGGAAAAATGGATTTAGCAATGCAAGGCGTTAGTAAGGAAGATATAGTTATATTAATGAGTCACGATCCTAGCCATTGGGAAGCAGAAGTCATTCCTAAATATTCTAGCATTCAATTAACCTTATCCGGTCATACCCATGGCATGCAGTTTGGACTAGAGAACCCTTATTTTAAATGGAGCCCCGTACAATGGGTTTATAAACAATGGGCAGGCATTTATGACAATAAAGACCAGCAGTTATATGTCAATAGAGGTTTTGGATTTTTAGGATATCCGGGCAGGGTGGGCATTTTGCCAGAAATTACTTTAATTGAATTGACTTAGAAATAAGATTTAATTTTACAAGACATCTAATTTTGCAGGACATCTAATTTGAACGATATGAAAAAACTATTCTTTTTTTTAATGAGTATTATAGTTTTGAATGCTCAAGCCCAAAATAAATTTGCGCTAGGTATAAAGTTGGGACAAAATTTTTCAAGTGTTAACAATGTCAATGTTGACCATAATGCTGCTTCTTTTCATTTGGGTGCTACAGCTCAAATTGGGGTGGGTCCTTCTTTTAGTATTGCCCCTGAAGTAATTTTAACGCAAACTAAATTAGAAGCTAACCCAAGTGTTTTAGAATTATTGGGTAATAGTGCATTAAAACCCGAGACCTATCATTTAAATTATTTAGCCATTCCTGTTTTAGCGCAGTATAAAGCTTTTAAAAGTTTAGTCTTACAAGCAGGTCCTCAGTATAGTATTTTATTAGATCAAAAAAAAGATGGACAAGAGGCTGCTAGACTAGCTTTCAATAGTGGTGAGTTTGCCGTAGTGGGTGGTGCTAAATTAGATTTGAATGGGTTCTTTGTTTATGGCAGATACGTCATTGGTATGAATAATATTCGTTCTGCGAATGAACTTAGTAATAATTTAGGCGACCAATCTACATGGAAGACTCGTCAATGGCAACTAGGCGTTGGCTATAGTTTATTTAACTATTAGTTATTTAATTTTCAGACTTGCTTTTAGTTCTGCAATATTAATGGCTGTAGCCTTTAGTGCTTCTTTTTGTTCTTTAATAAAGCCATTGTCTTTTAAATCGCCTACGACGGCTATCATTTCTGCTTCATTTTCATAGACCATCTTTCTAAACGGGTTGCTATAATCTTTAGCCCTTGTTTTTTCTATCCGTGAAGTAATATCGGTCTTTATTTCAAGGTAGCTGTCTAGCCAAGTACTCAATTGATTTTTCGTAATTGTTGAAAGTTTCTTCTTGGTAATTAATTCCAGTGCAAGTAAGGCGTGGTTTCTTTTTTTAGTGGTATAGGTAGAAGAAGCATCTTCGTAAAACTGATGTATTTGGTCCCAGCTTTCAATAGCACCCGATTTTATTTTAGTAAGTAAACTACTAACTGCTTTTTGAGGGATGAGCTGTCCACCCACATTTACCCAAACTAATTCCGATGTATTGGGTTTTAAGGTTTTTAAATGTGCTAGAACACCTTGTCCGCCTTTCTTCGCAGTTATTTTGCTATTCATTATTTCAACTAAGGCTTCCATGCCATATAGAAATATCATTTTTTCAAAAATAGAGTAGGCCTCGTATGTTTTAATTAATCTTGTTTTGCGTTTACTATTTTCAATATCCTCTGCAAATACAGATAGCGCGTCTATTTCTTTTTTGGTTTTAGTAGTAAGTAAGCTGCCACCTAATTCAATAAGTTTATCATTGCTAATATCAGCAGATTTCTTAGTACTATTTAAATAAGCCTTGGCCACGGAAGCTGCTATTATTTTTCTAGCATTTAATAATTCATTGACTGAATCTGGTGCTAAATAATTGTATTCAAAAATAGGGGTCTTATCCGTTCTCTTGTCTCTATCAATATATTTCCAAGCATTTCTAGCTAAGGCATAAAAATTATACAAAAACCAATAGCCAGGCATAATAATTAATTCATCTTTAAGCGTGTCGTTACTAATTAGTGAAAACGGGAGAGGAATATTTAATTCATAGTTATAATCTCCCTTATTTAGTAAAGCAAAGCTTGCAAAAATTGAATTATGTTTTACACTTACACAAAGGCCTGGCCAAAAACCTCTACCCATAATCACTTCTCCGTCTGCACCTCGACTATTATGGTTTGAGCCTAGGGTTGCTCCCGCTGCAATATTACTTTGTCCCATAACTAGGGCAGCGCATAAAAAAGAATTATTATGGTGCTGTTCATGTGCTGGGAAAATTAAAGAGTTCAGTACTTCGCAACAGGAAATGGTGGCATTAGGTCCTAAAAAAGAATTAATGAGTCGAGCTCCGTATTTTAATTGAGACTGGTCCGATAAAATAAAACGAACGGCCTTAATACCATAGAATATTCTGCAACCAAAACCAATAATACCATTCACTAGTTCACAGCCTTCCCCAATTTGTGTTCTTGCTTCAGGTGAAGAGTTAATAGTGACATTTTTAATTTTATTAGCCCCTTTTAAATAGGCGTCAGAACCTATCCAAACATCTTTGATAATCTTGCAATTTTTTATCACTGTGCGGTCACCTACTTTTCCATAGTAGCCTAATTTATTATCAAAACGGTTTTCAGTTAATTCTTTAAACTTTTTTTGTAAAACAGTATCTTGTCTATTGCGTGTCCATAAATAAGCGTCGCCAGCAGTCATACCATTAAAAGGCATCACCTTTCTACCCGTATTCTCATTACATATCTCCATCCATATTCTTACCGACTCCTCTTCTCCTTTTTTAATAATACCATTTCCAAATTTAGAATGGTTTGTAGTCACTATCTCATTTACATTGGTAATAATAACATCGTTGCCAATAATATAATGCGACATATAGTTCACATTATGAATAGCTACATTATTTCCTAGGTCACAACTAATAATGGTTGAATTGTAAATACCTACAGGCACCACTAAATCACTAAAAATTAAACAATTCGCTTCTAATTTTCCAATTCTCACTAAACCAAAGAAGGAACAATTTTTTACAAGTTCAGGACTAAAGGAATCGGCGACTAGTATATCGTTCCAGTTATCGCTTGAATTTCTGTTACGCACTAACTGCTCAATTTCTAAAGCTGTTAGACGGCGGTATTTTATTCCACTTCTATTTTGTTGATTGCGTAAATAATATTCATCCTTTCCTTTTGGAAATTCTTTTATAAAACCATAGCCCAATTGGTTCACGGGCATTTTCTTAATATTGTTCATATATACTGTTTAATTCTTTAGAACGGTTTATTTAAAAAGTGCTGGATGTGCTTCGTCCCAGTTGGTTGCTTTTTGATAAGCCTGTGCAATGGATAAAATAGTAGCTTCATCATATAAATTGCCTACAAAACTTATGCCGGTAGGTAAGTTTGATTTTTTATCAAAACCAGTTGGTACGCATACAACAGGATTGCCTGTTAAATTGGTGATAGCCGATTGATTGCCATCCCCTCTTGAAGGACAAATTATAACATCATACTGCTGTATGACCTCATTTACTTTTTGCATAAGTGTGTAGCGATGTCTTTGTGCATTAATATATTCTACTGCAGGTATAAATCGGTTGGTTCTAAAAGAGTTGGGCCAATCACTTTTAGTTTGTCTGGTAAGTATGTCATCAATATTTAATCTTGTCATTTCATCAAATTGTGCAGCACATTCAGCGCCAATAACTACATCTATGATATTGAAATTATATACACCACTGTCTGGAAAATTCACTGCAATTAATTGAACGCCTAATTTTTTAAATTCTTCTAGTACTTTAAATTCATTTCTAGAAGTATCTTTTATTTTATCAAAATAGTTTTTAGCGTATGCAATTTTTAATTTTTTAATGTCCTTGTTGGGTGTGTAATTAAATGGCATATTTACAGCGCTTCCATCTTTTCCATCTGTTCCATGTATATAATTAAATACAATAGCAGCATCTGCAGCAGAGCGGCAAATAGGGCCCACCTTATCTAGACTATAACTTAATGCCATACCACCTGAGCGGCTAACGCTGCCAAATGTGGGTCTTAAACCAGTAGCACCGCAAGTAGTAGATGGAGAAACTATACTGCCCCAGGTTTCCGTACCAATAGCAAAGGGTACTAAGCCAGCTACTGTTGCAGAAGTAGAACCTGCAGAGGAGCCTGATGATCCAAATTTTAAATTCCAAGGATTTTTTGTTCTTCCACCAAACCAATAATCGCCCATGGCTAAAGCACCTAAAGTAAATTTAGCTACGAGTACGGCACCTGCATCTCTTAGTTTAGTATATACAAATGCATCTTCGTCAATGGTTTGATTTTGATAAGGCGCTGCTCCCCAAGTTGTCTTGGTTCCTTTGACAGCGAATAAATCCTTTAGTCCGTAAGGTATACCATGTAGTAAGCCTCTGTATTTTCCTTGCGCTAATTCTGCATCTGCTTTTTTAGCTTGCGCATAAGCAATCTCTTCTTGTATACTAATTACACATTGTAAAGTATCGCCCCATTTTTTAATACGCTCAATAAAAAATTGAGTAAGGGCTAAGGAACTTATTTTTTTATTTTTAATTAAAGAGGCTAATTGTTCAATAGTATAAAATGCTAAATCATTTTTATTAGCAGGTAATTGAACGGTATTATCTAATTTCCAAGTAATGGGGTTCTGAACTTTGTTAAAATGCATACCAGGTACTACTGGCGTTTGCCACATACTTAAGGGTACACTGTTGGCTAATGGCAAATTATGCATTGCCTTGTAATTCGCTAAATTGTCAATTACATCGGAGTATAAAGTATCTATTTCCTTAGTGGTAAAACTAAGGTCAAATAGTTTAGAGGCACTAATTAAGTCTTTTTTTTGAATGGAAGTATCTTGTGCAGATACAAAAAGACCAAGAGCTAAAAGTAAGCTTGTAAATAGGATGCGCATAAATTAGTTTTTTAATTGCATCAAAGATAATATTACCTATTTGGTTTTGGGTGACTAAAACGTCTTTTTTGCCCACCATTTGCTGTACCCTTAGATCTTGCGTGTCCAGCGTTCCCTCTTCCTTGTTGTTTGGCCTCTTTGAGAGGATTAAAGTTGGTCATGGGGAAGGGATGGTTTTCAATAACGGGTATTTTTTTTGCAATTAACTTTTCGATGTCTTTTAAAAAGGCTCTTTCTTCTGCATCGCAGAAAGAAATGGCAGTTCCATTTGCACCTGCACGACCTGTTCTTCCAATACGGTGCACATAGGTTTCTGGAATATTGGGAATTTCATAATTCACTACAAAGGCTAGTTCATCTACGTCAATACCTCTAGCTGCAATATCGGTGGCTACAAGTACTCTTGTTGTTTGTGCTTTAAAATTAGTCAACGCTCTTTGTCTTGCATTCTGCGCTTTATTACCATGAATAGCTTCGGCCTTAATATTATTTTTCAATAGCAGGTTCACTACTTTATCTGCCCCATGTTTTGTTCTTGTAAAAACTAAGGCTGTTTTAATAGCTGTGTTTTTTAGAATTTCAATAAGTAGTACATTCTTATTTACTTTATCTACAAAGTAAACCGATTGCTCTATAATATCTACTGTTGAAGATACTGGGGTAACACTTACTTTTAATGGATGAAATAAAATAGTATTGGCTAAACTTACAATTTCAGGAGGCATGGTCGCAGAGAAGAATAATGATTGTCTTTTTTTAGGCAGTACGGCTAATAATTTTTTCACATCATGCACAAAACCCATATCCAACATTCTATCTGCTTCGTCCAATACAAATATTTCTACTTCTCTAATATTTAAATGCCCTTGGTTCATTAAGTCTAGTAATCTTCCAGGGGTTGCAATGACCACATCTACTCCATTTTTTAAGGCAGTGACTTGTGGGCCTTGTCCAACACCACCAAATATAACAGTACAATTTAAACCTGTATGTCTGCCATAAGCATTAAAGCTTTCTCCAATTTGAATGGCTAATTCTCTTGTAGGGGTAACAATTAAACTTCTAATTTTTTTTCTTCTCTCCTGTGTTTTGCTTTTAACCAATAATTGTAAAATAGGAAGGGTAAAGGCAGCTGTTTTACCGGTGCCTGTTTGGGCACAACCCAATAAGTCTTTGCCTTCTAAAACAATGGGTATAGATTCTGCTTGAATGGGCGTAGGGGTGGTATAACCTTCTTCCTGAATGGCCTTTAATAAGGGCTCTATAAGACCTAGGGTCTGAAAATTCGTGTTCATAATAGACTGCAAGGTAGTGCAATTACTCCACGGTTACACTTTTAGCGAGATTCCGAGGCTTGTCTACATCAATGCCTTTTGCCACACCTACATAATAACTTAGTAATTGCATAGGTATAACACTTAATAAGGGAGCAATGACTTCATCTATTTCAGGAACAAACATAATATTGTCTGACATAGTAGGTAATACCAAATCCCCTACACTAGCTACTGCAATAATTTGTCCTTTTCTAGCTTTGATTTCTTGAATATTGGATACTACTTTATCATAGTACATATCCTTGGTGGCAACAAAAACTACCGGCAAAGTTTCATCTACTAATGCAATAGGTCCATGTTTCATTTCTGCTGCTGGATAGCCTTCTGCATGGATATACGTAATCTCTTTTAATTTTAAAGCGCCTTCTAATGCTATTGGAAAATTATAGCCTCTACCTAAATATAAAAAGTCTTTAGCATCTTTAAATTTCAAGGCAATTTTTTCTATCACAGAAGTATCGGCTAAAATTTCTTTTACTTTTTCTGGAACCGATGCTAATTCATTGGCTAAATGTTCAAAGCGCTCTATTGAAATACTTCCTTTGGCTTTGGCCATTTTAAGTGCCATCATGGCAAGTACGGTTAATTGACCCGTAAAGGCTTTCGTACTAGCTACTCCAATTTCAGGGCCTGCATGTGTATAGGCGCCAGCATTACTTAATCTAGCAATACTACTACCCACTGCATTTACAATACCGAATATAAAGGCTCCTTTTTCTTTAGCACTTTCTAAAGCCACTAATGTGTCTGCAGTTTCTCCACTTTGAGAAATAGCAATAATAACATCGCCTGCATGTATTACCGGATTACGGTATCTAAATTCAGATGCGTATTCCACTTCCACAGGTATGCGACATAGTTCTTCAATTAAATATTCTGCATACAAACCCGCATGCCAGCTGGTACCACAGGCTACAATAATAATACGTGAGGCCTTGGTCAAGGCGTCTATATTATTGTCCACTCCGGCCATTACAATTTCTAATTGTTCATGTAATAGTCTTCCTCTTAAACAATCATAAATGGTATCGGGTTGTTCGAAAATTTCTTTCAACATGAAATGCTCGTAGCCGCCTTTTTCAATGGCTGCTAATTCCATATCTAATTTTTGAATGAAAGGAGTTTGCTTTTCGTTTCCTAAATTTTTTAAGATAAGCTCGTCTTTTCTTACAATCGCAATTTCATAATCATTTACATATACCACTTCTTTGGTATATTCAATAATGGGGGAGGCATCGCTCGCTAAATAATGCGCCTCTTTTCCAATACCAATAACTAATGGACTTCCTTTTCTAGCAGCAATAATGGTTTCAGGATCGTCCTGGTCAATTAATAAAATACAATAAGCGCCCACAATTCTTTTCAAAGCAATTCTTAAGGCTTCTTCTAAATCACATTTATTATTGTCTTGAATGTCTTGTATAAAATTTAATAAGACTTCTGTATCGGTATCGCTTTTAAAAGTATAGCCCTTTGATATCAATTCTTTTTTAATGGGTGCATAGTTTTCAATAATTCCATTGTGCAGCATGGCCAAGCGTCCGTTATTAGATAAATGCGGATGTGCGTTTCTGTCCGAAGGCTCACCATGGGTAGCCCAACGTGTATGTCCAATAGCAATATGTGAGTGCATATTTTTACCTAGTACTGCTTCCTCTAATTCAGCCACCTTCCCTTTTTTCTTATGCACCTGTAATTTTCCATCTTGAATAATGGCCACACCGGTGCTGTCATAACCACGGTATTCTAAGCGTCTTAAACCTTTGATAACGATAGGGTACGCTTCACTTTTACCGATATATCCTACTATGCCACACATATATTATTTATTTAGCTATTTATTCAAAATTTATGCGAAATTAGACTTTAAATATTTAATGGATGTTAGCTTTGAAACCTTTTGACTTTAGAGAGGAAATTATTTTAGAAAATGAACGTGTGTTATTGAGACCGCTTCAGGTTTCTGATGGCTCATTACTAATGCATTATGTTAAGGAAGAACCCGATTTATGGCAGTATTCATTAGCAGCTATAACTAATACAAAAGATTTAGAAAAATATATTCAAGCAGCTATTGAAGCAAGAGAAAACAAAACTTCCTATGCTTTTATTGTGTTTGATAAATTATTAAATACATATGTGGGCTGTACCAGGTTGTATGATATTCAACTCAATTTTCATACTACACAAATAGGGTATACCTGGTATAGTAAAAAATGTTGGGGTACTAAACTAAATGAGAATTGTAAATTTTTATTATTGCAATTTGCTTTTGATCAAATGGGTTTTGAAAGAGTAGAGTTTAGAGCTGATAATAATAATAAAAGAAGTATTGCGGCTATGCAAAAAATTGGCTGTACTATAGAAGGTGTATTAAGAAATCATTTACCTAAGCCAGATGGTACAAGAAGAGATTCAATTGTACTTAGTATATTAAAGCAAGATTGGAATGCTTCATTGAAGCAAGCATTAGCAGCAAAATTAAAAGCTTAATAAAAAATAATTAAAGCAAAGTGCCTTGTAAGAATAAGTAAGCCAAACTAAAATAAATAAGTATGGCAGTTACGTCAACTAAAGTAGCCACAAAGGGTGCAGAAGAGACTGCAGGGTCAGCGCCTAATCTTTTTAACACAATAGGTAACATGGATCCTGTAATAGTTCCCCATATAACCACGCCTAGAATAGTAAAACCAATGGTGATGGCTATAAGTAACCAGTGCACGCCATAAAAACCTGGCATAATCATATGCCACATGGTGACTCTAAAAAATCCGAGTATACCTAATAAGACGCCTAATAAAACACCACTTAAAACTTCTCTTCTTAAAATTTTCCACCAATCGGCAATGGTAATTTCGCCAACAGCCATTGCTTGAATAATAAGTGTAGAAGACTGTGATCCAGAATTACCACCTGTTGAAAGTATTAATGGAATAAAACTAGCTAAGACTAAAACTTTTGCAAGCTCATCTTCAAAATAACCCATCGCAGTGGCGGTGAATAATTCTCCAATAAATAAAACTACAAGCCAAGTAATTCTCTTTTTAAATAATTTAAATATTGAAATATCTAAATATGGTTCATTCAAGGCTTCCATACCTCCCATTTTCTGCATATCCTCGCTAAACTCTTCATTGGTTACCCATAAGATATCATCAATGGTTACTATGCCTAATAAAACATCATTGTCATCCACAACAGGAATAGCCGTTCGGTTATTCATTTTAAATACCTGATTGGCATGTTCTTGATCGTCGTATACATTTAAGGCAACAAAACGACCGTCTATAATATCGGAAATAATATCATCAGGCTTTGCCAATAATAAATCTCTAATTCTTATATCGTCAATTAAACCTCCTTTCTCATCAATAATATATATAACGTCAATCGTTTCTGAATTCTTTCCGTATTTACGAATGTTATCTAAAACTTGTGATACAGTATAATGCGGGTAAACATAAACATAGTCGGGTGTCATCAAACGACCCACACTGTCTTCTGGGTAACCTAAAAGTGATAAAGTAATTTTTCTTTCTTCTGGGTCTAATAATTTTATTAAGTCACGAATGGCCGCCTTGGGTAATTCTTCTAAAAAGTCGGTACGGTCATCGGGAGGAAGTTCATTTAAAATTTTTGCCGTTTTGCGTGCAGGTAATTCTTTAATGATGTCTTTTTGCTGATTGATATCTAATATCTTAAATACACTTACAGCTCTGTGCACAGTCATGTTGTCAATAATAGTAGCCTCTTTTTCTGGGAACTCATTGACAAGTTCCACTACATCGCTAATATTTTGCTCATCTAGAAATTCTCTTAATAGATGCATGTCGCCCTTGGACAATGTGTCCAAGAAAACTTCGGATAAATTAATTTCTGGCGTTTCTAATTCAACTGACATGGGTGCAAGTTAAGAAAAATACTAAAGTATGCCCTATATTTATACTATGATTCTCCCATTTCTAACCATTGCACCATCACCCAGCAGGGGTCGTGGTGTATTTACCACCCAAGCCATTGCGAAGGGCACTACCATTGAAATAGCGCCTGTCATTGTTTTTGATCCCACACAAAGAATGAAATTAGAAGAAACATTATTATATGATTATATTTTCGAATGGGGGGAAGATGATAAAAGTGCTGCAGTGGCCTTAGGATATGTATCTATATATAATCATGCCATTCAAGCGAATTGTAGATATGATATGGATTTTGAATTCGAGACAATGTCCATTATTACTACTAGAGATATTAAGCAAGGCGAAGAATTATTTGTTAATTATAATGCAGATGGGGAGGCGGATAAGCCAGTATGGTTTGAACAGCATTAATAAAACAATAAACAAACAGGCATTGATAATTTAATTGAGACGCCTGTAGAACTTAAAGCCCCTGTTTGAATATTTCTTCTAAAGGCAATAATATTATCTGAATCTTGATTGGCAACCAGTAACCAATTACCTTCTTTATTCATAGTAAAATTGCGTGGCGCTTTTCCTTCTGTACTATAATATTGTATACTTTTCTCTTCTAGTTTTCCATTCGGAAGCACTTTGAATGAAACAATATTGTTTTCTGTACCTCTATTAGTTGCGTATAAAAAAAGTCCATCGGGAGATAAATGAATGTCGGCACTACCTGCGGTTCCTTTAAAACTACTTGGGTGCGTAACTACTTTTTGTAAAAAACTAGCTACTCCTTTTATAAAACGGTACACACTAATACTTCCTGTAAGCTCTTCAATCACATATAAATATTTCCCATTGCTTGAAAAGCATAAATGTCTGGGTCCTGCACCTGGACTTGATTGAATACTAGTTGCTTTTTGTATTTGAAGTGGAGGTCCATTTTTTGTTTGATAAGGATAAATAGAAATTTCATCCATCCCTAAGTCTGGAGTCAATACATATTTTCCATCGGGTGAAAAGAATACCCCATGTACATGTGCCTTTTCTTGTCTTGCTACGTTAACACTACTACCACTGTGTTGAATAAATTGTTGAGGGTTGGATAAACGACCATCCGCGAATCGGTGATAGCTGGTAATACTTCCTCCACTATAATTGGCCACCAATAAATTGGTTTGATCGGGGCTTAATGTAATATAACAAGGATCGGCGCCCTTGCTTGTTTTTTCTTGTATTAAATTTAATTTATTGTCTGCAAATGAATAGGCGCTTACTTTACCATCGCTGCCTTCACTTACTGCGTAAACTTGTCCATGGTCTTTTGAGATAGTTAAAAAAGAGGGGTTATTAGCGCCATCGGTATGACTTATTTCAGTAGCCTTGCCTGTAGCTGTATCAAAAGATAGTACATAAATTCCCTTACTTCCTTTTTTGGTATAAGTGCCTACTAATAAGTTAGGGGTTAATAAACTAGGAGCAACTGCTGTGGTTTGAGCGCTTGAACTAAAAGCAATTGTTAAAAAAATAAAAATGAAAATTAATTTTTTAAACTGGACGCTTATATATAATTGCTTGCGCTGACTCATTTTAAATTTTAATAATAAATTTTATTGATACACTCTTACATAGTCTACTTCCATTCTAATAGGGAAGATGCTATCGTCAATAGTATTGCCTGCAAAATTTCCTCCCACGGCTAAATTTAAAAGTAAAAATTCAGGCGCAACAAATGGATAAGCATCTACACCTCTTCCATCATTGGGTACATTATAATACAAAACGCCATCGACATAAAATTTAATCATGTCCTTGGTCCAGTCAATACTATATACGTGAAAGGCATCCACATTATCAATATTGGTTTTATAGGTTTTTTGTGTACCTAGGGTCCAGTTCAATAACTTAGAATGCGCTGAAAAACTAATGGCGCCTTGTTCTTTTCCGGTATGTTCCATAATATCAATCTCGCCACAAGCAGGCCAACCCACGGAGCCTGTGCCTTCAATATTTGCACCTAACATCCAAATGGCAGGCCATGAACCTATGCCTTTAGGAAGTTTTGCTCTTATTTCAAATCGTCCATAGGTCCAAGAGGCTTTGTCTTGTGTAAGTAATCTTGCAGATGTATAATTTTTGCCTCCTCTACTTTCTTTTCTTGCTTCAATAATTAAGTTACCATTTTCAATTCTTGCATTCGTTGAATCCTTGGTATAGTATTGTGATTCATTGTTGCCCCAGCCATTGGATCCAGTACCTATATTATATTTCCATTTGGTGGTATCAGGTAAACTTCCCTTATCAAATTCATCCGACCATACCAACTTTTTTGCAGTATCTGTTGGAGTAGTAGGCGTAGTGGGATTAGTTGGGGTTGTGGGAGTCACTACCACAGGAGTAGGAGCCGGTGCTTCTTTCTGAGCACAAAAAGACAAAGAAAGAACCGTTAAAATCATGGTTAGGGGTAGAATACGCATAAAAACAATTGTTAATAGTGATTTATTGAAATTTGTGCTAGCAAATTAGTCAAAATATTTCTTTTTTGTTGGGGAATTTCTAAAAGGGTCGTAAATTTGCGCCATGACATTAAACAATCATACACATCATTTGCATTTGCTATCCAATGGGTAGGCTATGGGTGTAGGTATGTAACTATATTTAACCAAAGGGCTTACTAACAAGTAAGCCCTTTTAGTTT
>Ga0214919_10008453_pt1 | contig 13552 bp, 13 predicted proteins | sample LL1503_MetaG_FD_177994 | JGI IMG/M metagenome (GOLD analysis project Ga0214919, IMG submission 177994) | Freshwater microbial communities from Lake Lanier, Atlanta, Georgia, United States - LL-1503 | ecosystem: Environmental > Aquatic > Freshwater > Lake | place: USA: Georgia | collected...
AATCCATTAGATGGACATCCAGTGGGGGCAGTATGGGTAGCTATTGAGGGACCGGTATCTCAAACTATTGAGTTAGCCTTATCTGGAGAGCGTGAATCTGTGCGAAACGCGACTACAGCCAGCGCGATAGCCACATTTGCGCGTATCCTTAGACAAGGAAGTTAAGGAGGGTATAACTATGGTTCTAGTTCGCCAGGCCGTTGGTCTTACCCTTCGTGCTGCCCGCACATCTCAGGGACGCACTCTGCGAGATGTTGCACGCGCTGCCCGAGTATCTCTTGGCTACCTATCTGAGGTTGAGCGCGGCCAGAAAGAGGCCTCCTCTGAGCTTCTCAATGCAATCTGCATAGCCCTTGGTCTACAACTCTCAGCTGTATTTAGCGATGTTTCAATCGAGCTAGCAAGCCATGAGAGCGTCACTCTTACCGTCGTCGATGCCGCTTAATAAGTACGCACCACAAGCAAACACGCACCGCCGCACACAGAGCGCGATTCTAATTGGCACAAAAAACCTTATTGCAACCGTTGGCCTTGCCAAGATGTCCATGATTGAGATCGCCGATACATCCGAAGTCTCTCGTGCCACCTTATATAACCATTACCGGGACAAAGAGAGCGTTATCGCAGCGTTGTGTGAATCCGAGTGCGCACGTTTGATTGCGATAGTACAGAGTGCTCCTAATGCAACCGATGCCCTCGAACTTCTTTCCATTCAAATCTCAACCGATGGCGCACTTGCCCATATGCGCACACATGATCCAGCACCCCTTACGCAAGCTTTGGCTGCAATAGATAACCCCTTATGGAACAACTTATGCGATGCGCTCGCCGTTATTTCAGGTAGCCAAGTTCTAGCCGATCTAGCCCTTCGTTGGTTAGTTGGTCAGGTACTTAACCCATTAACACCCGATGACTCCCGACTGCATGCAGAGCTACTTATATCCCGTGCGAATATCTGACTTACGTGAGCGCCTCACGCTCTCATTTGGCGCAGGCTCACACTTTCCGGTAGACATTGCACTCTCAGAGCTTGGTAGTAAAACAGTTAATGAGGCGCTGGATGCTGGCTTTGAGGCCGATGAGATTTGGAGAGCGGTCTGTAAAGCTCACCCTAGCGAGACGCAAAGATATAAGTATTGATGATGAAACTTGCAACAACGCTGACGCAGACTGATAGTTCACACCCACCGCTAGTTCTCATCCACGGACTTGGCTCTGCAGCAACGGCCTTTAAGCCGATCATTGCCGCACTGTCGCAATCTTTTCGGGTCATTACCGTAGATCTGCCAGGCCATGGAGATAGCCCGTATCGCAAGGGCCAAGTGATGGAGCCACAAGCATTAGCTAGCAGCATCTTTGATGCCATAGCAAGTGAGTATGCAATTACAAGTTTTCACGTTGCCGGCAACTCACTAGGGGGATGGATCGCACTTGAAATGGCTGCAGCCCAGCCCAATCGCATCCTTAGCCTTACAGGGATTGCACCAGCGGGTCTTTGGCTTGTGCCTGCGGCAAAGCGCGAGATGAAAGAGGCGAGGTCGTATTACTTAGCACGCTTATTTAAACCCTTTATTCGTATCGGTCTTAACACAAAGATACTGCGAAGGATTGGCTTTGCAACTGTGAGTCCTAGGTGGCAAGAGTTAAGTTACGAAACCTGTTTTGATGCCTCATTTGCAATGCTCAACTGCCCTGGTTATTTCCCTGCCTGGGATGGAATGCTCACGCACCGATTCGATGGCCACATTCCGCCAACCGTCCCTGTAACAATTCTCTTTGGCGATACGGATAACACCTTGCCATACCCAATTTCACAGGAGCGCTCGCTGGCACCTGCTCATAGTTCGTGGTTGGTTATTGATAACTGCGGCCATGCACCTATGTGGGATCACCCTGAGTTAATGGTTACGATTATTAAACAAGTTGCTAGCACATAAGCTCGGAATTGATATTTTCTCCGCCCAGCAGGCTCTTTGAAAACTTTATCTGAGAGAGGTTGAGCTATCTGCCTTACTTGCCAATAAGGGTTACAAAAAAGCCTAAGTAGGGGATTACAAACTGAACTTTCCCGTGAATGTCACGGCTAGAGCTCTGAAACTGTTGGGTATTAGTGGCAAGTAGATATTGATCATCAGCTACTGCACTTACAACAGCTAAGACGGGTGATACTTTGGGATCGGCCACATTTGCAATCACTGGCTCACCAACTTTACCCTTAACGCCTTGCCTAATAATAATTAATGAGTTTTGAGCACTACCCAGAGAGGTGGCGACTCCCGATTGGGGATGGGCAATACGCATTTTTCCCGGACCGATTAATCCTGCAAAAACTAAGAGTATTGCAATGGTGATAGCGCTGGCTTTTATAATGCGCTTAGCATTAAATCGCCCAGAAAGAACATGGCGTCGTTGAACCTGTTCACTCACTGAATTTGAACTTGAAACCGTATAGCTCATTGAGTTGTTCTGACTTATAAGTCCTTCAACTTCATTCTCTAAAGAGACTTCTCGCAATCGCGGCTTTGAATCTTTGTACTTAATCGATCCCTTTGCCCCCGCTTTGTCATAAACAGGAACTTCCTTCTCTGACTCACTCACACCCAACATCAGACGATTTGTGCGCGAATCTGGTCGACCAGTTCCGCGCCACGTTGCAACTTCAATGACTGTACCGGGATCTAAATTACCAACTACTAATTTCTGGCCATCAGGTAAGTCAATAACTAATGGAGCTTGCGTATCAACGGTTGCAAGTGGAAGCGTTGAGATATCAGAACTATTGAGATCCCTTTGCGTATCCTCATTCATAGTGTTAATCATGACGGGTCAATAGGTGCATTTCAATTGTGCTAAGGGGGTAACCCAGCCTGTAGAGCGTATTTTTACCCACTTATTTGAATAGCGATGGCTCGCTCGCCATCTTTCATATCCCTAGCACTCATATCACCAAGAGTGAAGCTGGCACGATCTCCAGCCGTATTTTGATTTGAGCAATGGGCCGATCCGAAAACCACAGTATTTGTTGCACTACCGGGTGGAAGGCTCAAAACTCGTGTACAGAGGATTACATCTCCCAGTTGGTATGTATTAGCGGTTCCAAATTTTTCAACTCCGCCACCAGTGGCCTTCACATTGAGGTAAATGCTCACTGTTTTTCCAGTGCATAAACTAGAGAGTGCGCTCAAAGTGACCCCAGCCATCATGAAGTCTCCACCTATGTAATTGCTTTGAAGTGTGAGTTCGACGCTTGCATCACAAGCTCCAATATTGACAAATCCAGAGCCTAGTGAGGCACCAGCTCCTCCATTACAGGCATAAGAGATTGTTCCAGTTGAGGAGATAAATTTTGTTCCACCCAATGCGCAGTTAGGGTCATCGACTTCTAGATTAACAACTGCAACACCGCTACCGGCAACTCCGGCAACTCCATTTGAACCGGCAACTCCAGCAGCACCATTTGCACCTGGAGCTCCTGGTAAACCATTTACTCCGGCAACTCCCGCAGCACCATTTGCACCTGCAGCACCAGGAGCACCTGCAGCACCAGGAGCACCTGGCAAGCCATTTGCACCTGCAACACCAGGAGCACCTGCAGCACCAGGAGCACCTGGCAAGCCATTTGCACCAGGAGCACCTGGTAGACCTATCTCTCCGGGAGCACCATCTATACCATCACGCCCCTGATAGCCATTGAGCCCAACAAAACCATCTTTACCAGCAATTCCTGCAACGCCTGGTGGCCCTTGTGCTCCAGCCATTAAAACTAAAGTCTGATTAAAATTTGGATCAGTAACTCCAGAGGTTGGAACTAATCCTGTATTTGATTGTGTTGATGATTGGTTTTGGGCAATACTATCTGCAGCGGCAGGCCCAACTGTCGGATAATTTAAATTTCTTACCAGTAGAGCCAAAAGAATAAATAGTAGAGAGCGACTTAACAACTTAGCATTCACACTTGACCTGGGTTTAGCCATTAATGGCTGATTAGCAAATACCTGCTCTGGACCCCCAACATATTGGTCATAGAGTGCACGCTTTTCGGGATCTTCCAACACCGAAAATGCCTCATTTATGCGCAGTAACTCTTCATTAAGGTTGACCCCTTGATTGACATCGGGATGCAAAGTCTTAACCAATTCACGGTAGGAGGCTTTAATTACGCTAAAGCTGGCAGCTTTATCTACCCTGAGCTCTTTATAGAAATCTCGATCTTCCCAACTCTTAGGAATCATGAAATGAACCCACTAGTAACTGCCATGGTGAGAAGAAAGATTACTGGGCCACCGATTTTATAGATCAGAGAAAACTTCTCTCGACAGTACCACCGCACATCTCCACTGCTAGGGGAGCGTCCAAGAAGTCGCAGCAGCGAAAGAATGAAGGCGGGTAGGGAGAGTATCACTGCAATTGTCCTTGTTTTATCACTTGCCAATAAAGGCAGCGAATTAACCCAGTGATTGAGCACTATTGCCATCAAGGAGAGAAAGAGTAATCCGGGCAGACCGGCGGGAATGAATTGAAAGAGTGTGGGAAAATTTGGAAAATTTGGTGAGAGCCTTGCCAAATATGTGGGTAACAATAAAATCAGAACCACTACAAAAATCTGCCAACTCAAACCAAAGAAACCATACATAAAGAGCAGAAAAATCGCAGCTTTAACCGATAGGTTTTTCATGAACCTAGAAAATGATTCTGGGGGTATTGGGGGTGGATTTAAAAAAGCCAAGCGATTGCCGGCAAGGCGAAGGGAGAGCTCCTCTAATAGGTAACGAATGGCGATAAGAGCCCCAGCAACTAATCCGATCAAATTTGAGTGGGTAACGACTGGGTTTTTTTGATGTGAAAATCCATCTAGGGCAACCACCATAGCTTTAACCGCCCACCCCGATAGAAGAGCTGCGATTAGAACATCACTGAGCCTCTCCCATGGGCTCCACTGCCTCTTTAATCGTCGCAGTGGGCGCATAGCACTTGCAGCCAAAATGGGAGTAAAGGATATAAATATGAGCCCGAGCATTGTGCGCAGATCTACAAGGGAGTTAACGCGTCCCTGCACCAGTGCACACAGAGAAAACGATGTAATGGCGATAAGACCACTCATCGAATCAAATATGCCAAGGGCTATCACTGCTAAGAAAAGAGCAAAAGAAGTAGGCACTAGTGATGATGAAAAGTCGCTAGTTAAACCCATAGAGATTCCTATTACAAAGCCAGCTATCGGAAGTAAGAGTGATACGGGCCCTAAGAGTGCTTGAAGGTAGGCACCGTTTGCGATAACTCCTGTGAGTATTCTCGAGCTCTTTGACACCTGTTGTAATAGAAAATAGCGCCTATTATCTAGAGTTTGCACAAAAGCCATTCCCATATAACTTATTCGATCTGGCCCATTTTCACCCGCAGTATCCTCAAACTTTGTATCCACGCCACCGACACTGCCTTCATTAGTTGGCTCCTTGTTGGACTCCTCTAAACCATCAGAGCCATTTGTATCGTCTTCTGCTTTTTCGGGTTTATTTGCTCCTGAAAAAAGAGTTAAAACCGTGAAGGCGACAACTGCCAAACTACCAACACCTCGTGGATCTTGAAGGGGGTTGTAATTTGTTTGAGGTATGACCGAGATATTAGCAACGATTGTGAGCGCCATATCCGGCCCCTGCGTTTTAACACTGTACTCACCTACTTTAAAATCATCGGCCAAGTCAATCGAGTACATATAAAAACCGGCAGAGTTTGCACTACTTCGATTAAGTGGCACAGATTGACCCGCTGAATTAACAAGGGTTAACTTCCATAACTTTGTAGCTGTATCTCCCCCTAAAGTTATCGTTTGCTGGCGGCCACGCTCCCATGTCAATGTAGGAGTATCTGCGCCCAAAGCTGCAGAGAGTCCAGCTACTTCAAGCAAGAGAATAAGCAGGAGAAGGGCTTTACTCCTCTTCACGGAATGCACCAATGATTAACCAAACTCCAAAGCCTGATAGGAGTAGAAGCATCATCGTTTGAGGTTGTAATAACTTGCCCACAAATGGAACTCTCAAGAACATGACGCCCTCAATCTCAGAGAGCTTAGGTCTTTGAACATCTGGCTCTGGATTGGCATCTCCCTTCATCTCAAAACCAACCAATGGGCTACCACCAATAATTCTGTGAGCAAAAGGTGCCACTGGAGTGCCATCAAAGCGCTTACCTGAGTACACGACAACATCTTTGATTTTCGGAGTGATTCGAGATACCGGGGCGGTGAAGATAACATCGCCTGGATTAATCGTCGGTACCATCGATCCAGTTAAGACAACGCGAGTATCGATGACCTTTGCAAAAGTTAAGGCCGAAGTTGCTAAGAAAAGAGCGACCATCGACCAACCAACAGTTTTTAAGCCAAATTGAAAAGCATTCTTAACGGGCGTTTTGGCAGCAACTGCCCGCTCCTTTGGTGCAATCACATAATCTTTAGCCAAGACCATCATGAAGCCAGTGGCTGATATCAAGACTGATTTCTCTTCCTTGCCATTTGAAACCGTCACCAACGCCAAAGCATCCCCGCGCCCCTTGGAGTGATACCACTCCAAGGGAGCACCGAGAAGACGAGAGATCGGAGATTGTTTCACCTAGATATCTATCAGCTTGCTGATGATTCGACTGTAATAGAACTTACGTTAACTGTGCCAAGTGGGTTGGCTACAGTCGGAGTGATTGTGAAACCAGTTGATGTTGACGCCGCACCCGCCATGGAACCGGAGCAAGTGTCTCCGGCTACGGATGGCGTGGCCGTAACAAACTGCACTTTACAAAGGGTGGTATTAGTACCATTACTAATTGCTTGGGCAGTCCCTGAGCTATTGAGTACTTTGACGGTAAAATATTTGGCAGTGCAGTTGCTTGCATCTATGCCAGTAAGCACGATACTAGCCAACTGAAATGCGGCTGAACCTGTGCTGTATGTAGATACGGGAGTTACCGTTATCCCGTCTGCGTCGCATGCAGCTGTGGCAAGCACACCCTGAGCAAACTCGACCCTATTTGCGGAGCCAATAGTAATAGTTCCTGCAAGGGTTGATCCGATTGTCGGAATCAAGATCACAGCGGCTAGGCCGAGTGCGATCTTAAGGTTACGGGTGTTACTCTTTTTCTTTTTTACTGGCTCATCATCTGAACCTAGGTTCAATGCATTCATCTCTTATCTCCTGATTTCTCGTTTTTGGATTTCTCTTCCTTACCATTTGAAACCGTCACCAACGCCAAAGCATCCCCGCGCCCCTTGGAGTGATACCACTCCAAGGGAGCACCGAGAAGACGAGAGATCGGAGATTGTTTCACCTAGATTTCTATCAGGTCGTTGATGTTTCGACTGTAATAGAACTTACGTTAACTGTGCCAAGTGGGTCGGCTACAGTCGGAGTGATTGTGAAACCAGTTGATGTTGACGCCGCACCCGCCATGGAACCGGAGCAAGTGTCTCCGGCTACGGATGGCGTGGCCGTAACAAACTGCACTTTACAAAGGGTGGTATTAGTACCATTACTAATTGCTTGGGCAGTCCCTGAGCTATTGAGTACTTTGACGGTAAAATATTTGGCAGTGCAGTTGCTTGCATCTATGCCAGTAAGCACGATACTAGCCAACTGAAATGCGGCTGAACCTGTGCTATATGTAGATGTGGGAGTTACCGTTATCCCGTCTGCGTCGCATGCAGCTGTGGCAAGCACACCCTGACCAAACTCGACCCTATTTGCGGAGCCAATAGTAATACTCGCAGCAAGGGTTGAACCAATAGTTGGAACCAAGATCACTGCAGCTAGGCCGAGTGCGATCTTAAGGTTACGGGTGTTACTCTTTTTCTTTACCACTGGCTCATCATCTGAACCTAGGTTTAATGTATTCATTTCTTATCTCCTATTTTTCGTTTTTGGATCTCTCTTACAATCTCAATATTGCAACTCCTACGGTAGAAGTTCAGATTGAGAATTATCATGATGTTTCCAGCGCTACGCGGTAGACGGTAGCGGCATTGAGAACTGCACTACCAACCGTTAGTGTTAACGTAGTTCCTGAAAGAGTTGCTGTTGTTCCATTTACAGCCGGTGTAGCTACTGTCGCACTAGTTATGGTTACGCTTGAAGATGTGGTTGTTCCAGATGTACCAATGGCTAAAGCAGTACCATCTGAGCCGAGTAAGGAAATTTTAATTACTTTTCCCCCACAGCCCCCATCTGCTGCGGCTGACACGGCGCTATTGAAACCGGTCAAAGAAATCGTATCAACTTTAAAGACGGCTGAACCGCTAGACCAGCTTTCAGTGATTGCACTAGTGATAGATGTGTCGCATGCAATTGCAGGATTTGATCCCTGTCCAAACTCAAGTGCGGTACCACCATTGATACTTACGCTAGCGGCTAAAGTTGTAGCAACTAGTGGCCCGATTGTTGCAATTAAAAGTCCAGCAATAATTTTCTTAGTCCGGTGACTTACCGAGCCGCCAAAATTAGAACTCACTCGTCCTGCAAGTGGTGATCCAACATTTCTGCGCATGTGCAAATGGTGGTGCTAAAGGTGGATGGTTTCCAGTTTTTTGATGTGTATTTGCAGTATTGGGAAGGTAGCCCAGTCGAATATTTTCTTTATCTGAAATCAGACGGGGCTACCCCAGTTTTATCTCGATTAATGCTGCGTTTTGAAAGTTTTCCTTCATCACTATCTGGGCTAGCCCAGTTAGTGCAATCTTTTTGGAGTTTATTTGACTGCTCTTACCCTTGTCTCCTACTAGCCTTTTGATATCAGATAGTAGAAGATAGCGACATGTTTGAAAGCTCAATGATGGTTATTGAAGATGATTCATTCACTCGCTCGACCCTTTGTGCTGCACTGCGATCACTTGGCTTAAACGTAGTTGCAGAATCAGGAAGTTCGAGAGAGGCCCTTGTGTTGGGCCGGACCCATATGCCATCTGCAGCGTTGATTGATTTAGATCTAGGAAAAGGCCCAACCGGAATTGATTTGGCTATTGCTCTGCGCCAAATAAAGCGTGACATTGGTATCGTATTTCTGACTTCATATGATGATCCACGTTTTCTTCGTCCAAACTTGCCCCCATTGCCGGCTGGAAGTCAGTACTTGGTTAAGAAATCTGTAGGGGAGATTACAACTGTCACACGAGCGATTAAAAACGCTATCTTATCTGCCAAGCAGACCGGTGGTGGCTCCAAAGCCCTAAAATCAGGTGGAGGAGTGCATCTGTCTGAGCTAACTAATATTCAGATTGAGACCCTGCGCCTGGTTAGCCAAGGTCTGACTAATAGTGAAATCGCCAAACAACGCTTCATTACTGTTAAGTCGGTAGAGCAGACGATTAATCGAATTGCAAAAATTCTCAACCTGCCACAAGACATTACCCATAACCAGCGCGTGCATATGGCACGAGTATTCTTCCGCAGCAGCGGCGCTGCCCCACATGAATGAAAAAAGCATTAATTTCTCGCAAATTACTGGGTGGTAGGCATAGCTTAGATCTTCGCCCTTTTCTTTTTTTTGCACCACTTTCGATTTTGGTCATCCCGCTGCAGGAATCAAATATCGGTGATCGAAAAGACTTTCTTTTTTGGTCTCTTATCTCTTTGCTCGCATTCCTTGCTCAACTTCTTTTCATCAAAGTGCTCCAGATAATTCTTACCAATAAAAGAGATTTCCAGCCCTTTGCGCCCTGGGTGATCTTTGTGATTGGTGGCGCAAGTGGTGTGATTAGGGGATTAGTAGTTTATATATTCCCCCAATTTCTGGAAATGCAAGTAAGTACTCTTGACTTTGCCGGTCGAATCCTTGCGGCCACCATTATCGGAACATGTGTTGTTCCTATCTTTGCTGTTATTTCAAATCTATTTAGTCTCGTTACACAACGACGAAAGATTCTCATGCAAGCCCTGATCGTGGAGGAGTCTTTAAAATTTAGCAATCAAGAGGCTCTCCAAAAAGTACGCGAGGCTACTCAGATCGCTATCGAGAGTGAATTTTCTTTACTAATATCCGAGACTAGAAAGCAAATTAAAAATGCTGAGGGAAAAAGCCTTGAGCAGCAGTACAAATTAATTGCAGATGCCTTAACTTTATCGGCTCAGAATTTAATTCGCCCGCTCAGCCATAGACTAATGCAAGAGCTGAGCCAGGATTTTCCGTCACCACCCCTGCGCTCAGTGTTCTTCCTCGCAATTAAAAAACCAATTTTACCGATTCTGCCTACATTATTTCTGGCAAATATCGTCTCAGTGGTAGTAGCGATACGAGAAGTTACTTCGATGCCATTAATTTTCTTGATTTGCTTTGTTCAAACTCTTACTTTGTTTATTCAAATTATCAGTATTAAGGCCTTCGCTAAATCTCGTATGAGTAGGAAGTCACCTGTAAATACTCCAATCTTTATTGGAATTAGTTCATTTTTTGCCGTATTCGTGGATATTGTCGTTTCGCCTTCAATTCTGAACTACAGTCAACAACCCTTTCACGGTGAGTTATTCGCACTGGCTTCTATTTTCAGGTTTACATTTATCGCTGTTGTCAGCTTCGTTGTAAATTTGTATGAGAACGAGGAGGCAGTAGAGCAATTCATTTCAGAGCTCATCAACACCCATAAAATAGATAAAATGCTTGTAGATCAAGAGATATTTCGTGTAAAACAAGATATTGCCAGATATCTTCACGGTAATCTTCAATCTCGGGTAATGGCTCTTGGTTTATCTCTTAATGTGAGAGAGAACAAGGATCAAGTGAGCATAGATAGTGCACTATCTCTTTCACAATCCCTATTGGATTCACCCTTTTCTGAGTTTTTAGCCGCAGAAGATCGCTCGTTATTTGATGAAGTCTCCTTTAACGCCGCCAAATGGGAAGGCCTATTAGATATTCATCTCAATATAGAGGTTGCCGATTCGAAGTTATCTCAGATACAAAAGCGAGCCGTGGGTACCGCCCTAGAAGAGGCCTTTTCAAACTCCCTGCGCCATGGCTTAGCAAAAGAGGTTGAGATAAAAATCTATCAGGATGGGCTTGGGATCACCGTTGCAGTACTAGATGATGGAGTCGGCCCGCGCAATACACCCCTAGGTCTTGGTTCAAGACTCTACGACTCCGTTGCTACCCGAGGTTGGTCTTTGCAGCACCGCCTAGATGATGAGGGCTCAATTTTAGAGTTAAGGATTTGAGGCAGCCATGCAGAGTATTTATGTAAAGACCTATTTTCCGAAGCAAGGACCGTTAATTGCAACGACTTCAATCTTATTAGCTTCTTTATTGGTATTTGGTATTTTAGCTTTTTCGCCACCGAAAGCAGAGGCGGTAAACACCCTCACAGCTGTTACCGCAGCTGAGGCAGCGGCATTACTCACCGGAGCAAATCTTACGGTTGTGCCGGGCTCGGCGGTTGTCTACGGAAACGCGGATTCTATTCAAAAATTTGATTCTGTTAATTTAGGCGGAAGCAGAACGTTGGCTAATGCAGGTATACAACTTAAATCTGCTGGCAATACTTCCGGAGCGGTAGCCAGTGCTTTAAAAACTGCGGTAGGTGCATTACCTCGCAATGGGGGCACACAAGGCGTGTATACCATGTCCGCTCTTGAATATTCCGTTACAGCTGGCTCTGGTATCACATCAGTATCATTACAATATTTATTCGGATCTATGGAATACTTTGCAGCAAATTACGATGTAGCTGCCATCCTTGTTGATGGAGTTAATTGGGCAAAACTCGCTAACGGCACAACTATTTCTGTACATCCAGACAGCGGTTTAACGAACGTTAATCCTGGAGTTAATGGTTTTTATACTAGCTGTTGGACCGATACGTACACAATGGTCGGGCTTTTTGATATGTCATTAGCAACACATAAAATTCAAATTGTTGTTGCCGATACCGGGGATGCGGTTGTGGCTTCCAGCATTGCCGCATCACTAGTTTCTGGAGGTACAGCTACTAGCGGTGGAATTGTTGCAGGAACTGCTCCTGGAGCACCAACTATTGGGGTAGCAACTGCAACGGGGCAAACTACAGCAAGTGTTGCATTTACTGCGCCAGCACCAAATGGTGGCGCCACAATCACTTCCTACACCGCAACCTCATCACCTGCTGGTGGTACTGGAACACTATCTCAGGCAGGAAGCGGAACGATTTCAGTTACCGGTCTATCTGGGGGCGTGGATTACACCTTTACCGTGACTGCAACCAACAGCGTCGGAACCTCTCCGCCATCAGCTGCTTCGAATTCAATCACTACTACTCAGCCAACGGCAACAAGTGGTCAACTTCCGACTGTACTAACAGTTGATCCCCAATCATCCTCGCTCTATCTTCCCACCACTCTCAATACTGCAGGGCCCACTAATTTATTACTCTGCCTCAATGAGAGTGATGTCAGCGGCAATAACCTGGCATCGCCAACAATTAACTTTGATGTCGCTGCAAATGGAGCCCCTGCAACCACCGCCGGTACTGGCACATCAACAATTTCAGGTGATAGAACAACGGCGACCTATATTTATGGAGTCACTGCAAATGTAATGACAACTTTAAACTCAGTATTAGGAACCCAGATCTATCTGAGCTCAGGAACATTGAGTGCCACGAAATATATAAAGCTACGTGCGATCTCGATAGCTTCCTCCAGCAGCATTGGCTCAAAAACCTGCGCCAGTACCGTCTATACCTCTCAAAACATTGAAATTCGACCCTTGGTTTTACAGAGAACGATGAAAAAGGGCACGATTACTCTCAAGCAATAGCTTTTACCCGAATCTGGGCTTGCGACACGCTCAAATTTGTCAGTGGCACCTGCTACCTTTCGAACAGGTGTTCGGTTATCCTAACCCTGTACAACCAGAGCGGTTCCATCTTCCGCCCGCGAGCTCTTTGCCCACACCCCCTGTGGCAGATGCTGCGGTCCGTCGGTGGGTCTCCGTACCTTCTGGGCCAGACCCAAACGAATTGCCAGTAAGGCAAGACGTTCTATCGAAAGGAAAGTAAGTGGCTACTGAAAAAAGCAGTAAAGATAGCGTCAATGAAAAAGCAACCACCGAACGCCAAAAGGCGCTCGACACAGCCCTAGCCCAGATCGAACGTCAATTTGGAAAAGGCTCAGTTATGAAGATGTCAGATCGTGCCAATCAGATCGTTGAAGTTATTCCAACTGGCTCAATCGCACTGGACATCGCACTTGGTATCGGCGGATTACCGCGTGGTCGCATCGTAGAGATCTACGGGCCAGAGTCCTCAGGTAAGACAACGCTCACGTTGCATGCAATCGCTAATGCACAAAAGGCCGGTGGAATCTGCGCCTTTATCGATGCAGAGCATGCATTTGACGCAGAGTATGCAAAGAAGCTTGGAGTCGATATCGATGCGTTGTTAGTCTCACAGCCAGATACTGGCGAGCAGGCGTTAGAGATTATGGATATGTTGATTCGCTCCGGTGCGCTAGATCTTGTAGTCGTTGACTCCGTTGCCGCACTTGTTCCACGCGCTGAAATCGAAGGTGAGATGGGTGATTCCCATATGGGTCTTCAGGCCCGT
>Ga0214919_10008454_pt1 | contig 13552 bp, 11 predicted proteins | sample LL1503_MetaG_FD_177994 | JGI IMG/M metagenome (GOLD analysis project Ga0214919, IMG submission 177994) | Freshwater microbial communities from Lake Lanier, Atlanta, Georgia, United States - LL-1503 | ecosystem: Environmental > Aquatic > Freshwater > Lake | place: USA: Georgia | collected...
ACAGGAGAAAGCAAAGTAGGCGCCTTAGGGGCGGGGACTATCGCATCGCCACACAGGTCACCGTCAATAACATGCCACTCCCGTTAAGTGCCGGCGTCTCTATTCCAGGTCAATCAGGTGTTCTGAACTTAAAGCAATTAGAGAACTTAAAGGAACGCATATTCTTTGGAGAGCGCCCCTTCAACTAAAAATTTGATGTGATGATAGGTCTATTTTTAGTTATACCTATAAGAACAAATGTCATTGCCACCTGTCGCTCCCCTTCGCACCCAGAGCCAACCCCCGCCCAAGCAGGAGGGAAACTACTCGGATCGTTTCAAGAACCGCACAGCGGCTACTGTTGTGGCCCCTATCCCCGTCCCCAGAGCCGATGCCACTTCCTTTAAGGACTTTCCAGTTCTCAAGGGACCTGTTGTCATACCCAATCTTGTAGTTATGCCCCCTGCCAGACCCGCTATCTCCTTCGCAACAAAAGTCAAGCAGCTCGTGGCCACTGAGACGGCTGCCAAGGAAAAGGCGGCGGCAGCGGCACTCTTGAAGGCGGAGGAGGCCAAGAAGGATGAATTTCATCGGAATCTGTATGCGTCTATCTTTACGCATACCAGAACTCCTGTATCCTCCGATTCCTGGGACCAGGAGGAGTCAGGAACGCCCGAGTTTGGCCGTGAAGAGTTCTTGCGATTTGATGATACTCAGGAGGACTATGAGAACCATGAAGAGGAGAATTAGCTTATCGTTCATATGAAATTCATAACTGCGTATACGCTATTATGAATTTTACCGTTCATAGAAATTCATAATGGCCGCATCTACCGAATCAAGGTGATGATTCAAATGATCCTCCTTAGACGTCACTACTACTTTTTTCTTCCCAATGGCTCCTACGCGGCTCGGCAGGGGTTTCATGGGCAACGGGAGAGCCAGAATCTCTTTATAGAACACTTCGCACTGAGCGACAGCGCGCCCCAAGACAATGGGATCTTTGACCAGCGAAGGAGCTGCCGGCACCTTCCATCGCACCACATCCGTTAAGATCTGGATCATCAAGACCAGAGCATCCTGGCGCCGGGCCGCCCCAATATGCTTGTCCGTGGACCGATAGACATCCAAGAGCGTCTGGAACTCCTCGTGCATCCGAATGATTCCCTTGGCCGCAAACTCCTTATAGGCCTCCGCCAAGACAGCACATATAAAGAAACTCACATTCGTCCGTTGTTTAGAACTCAGGGTCGCCGGTCCTCGTTCATAGGTGGTCAGACCCCCCCCGAGCCGTTTTCGCATCTGGGCATCCTCCTCCTGGAGCCACTTCATCCAGAAGAGGGCCTTTTCCAGGGCCCCGTCTATCACAGCAGTCACAAGTTCATTGCCGGCCGCTAAGAGTTGGACCAAGTCATGACTCCGATCCCAGGCTTTCCGCACGGCGGCCTTCTCGGAAGACCGAGCATTGGAGGCAAACCAGGCATCATTATTGTGTGTGTCATCCGGGACAGACGGCAACTTGACCTTGAGTTTCTTGGGGCATCCCTGTAGGATCAGAACAGTCTCAAAGGTGCCCTGTTGGACAGAGGGCGAATTCACAAAGGTCGTAAAGGGCAGCGCCGTATTCTTTTCGTTGAGTTCCGCAAACTTCTTTTTGAGATACACAAAGATCCGCGGATTGGCAATGCCAATATGCTGGAAGGCATAGTCCCAGCACAACATTTGCCAAAGATCCAGGCCCCCCGAACAGATCAGATCGGCCGTAAAGTGGCCCAGTTTTCCCGAGGCGATCGGTCCTGTCTCTCCCAACACTTGTAAGAACGAACGTGCTAAATCTTTCAAAAAGTAGCCCTTACGACTGATGGGTTGTTCTACAGGATCTCTACCGACGCCGGCTGCCATTCTTCCTCTTAGATCTCTTGTGTTTTTTTGTGACGCGTTTTGATCGCTTCCCTCCAAACATAGTATTCATTGCTGGAGGTCGTCCAGCACATGCGCAGCCCATTCTACTTTGCCCCAGATTATTCACACTTGGCTCTTCTCTCTTTCTCCTCTTCCGAATAAGGATACTGCTCCAGAATCGCATTCATAGCAGCGAAATACGCAGCCCATTCAGCCTTCACGAATTCCATTTCCACAGGACTATTCAGGACATCAGGGTCCGAGGTGTAACGCTTAGGGGCAACCAACAACGCATAGGCGGCCTCTCTGAGTTCCTGAGGACTACTCATTTCTACCAGAGGACTTAAAGAGAAGGAGCTTCAATTTTATTTGCCTTTTTTGGTTTTTGGATCATTATTTGAATTACTGGGAGCGGCAGAGAGAACAGGAGGGGACGGCGACTTGGATTTACGCCTTGGTGTGACATGTTTAGGAGCGGGTGCTGCCGCAGTAGCTTTTTTAGGTGAACTGGGTAAACGTCTGGCTGCCGCAGCAGCCACTTTTGGTGGACTTGATTTACGACGTGTGCCTGTGCCTTTCCCTTTCCGTTTTGATGAAACTTGAACTCTCAGAGGAGGGAATCGTCCATTATAGGCTACCAGTTCAGGGGTAGCAGAGGAAGAGGCAGGGGAACCAGGAACTCCTTCTGGACTTGGGGGCTTTTCTACCGGTTGATAGTCCGAGAGACGAAACCCTACGCCATTCACGGATAGGATCCTCTTTATAGAATACAACTGAGGAGGTTCGGCATGATTAGCTGGCTCCAGATAGACTTGTTCCACAGGAGCCACAGGACCGCTAAATTCACGGGCATACCGAACACCATCTGGAGCCACCACAAGCCTTCTGACCCTACCGCTATCAACACGAACCACCACAGCAGCGCCAGGAGCAAAGAGGGCAATTAATCGTTCACGAGTGGCAGTGCCAGTGCCACGGGAGGCCTCAATAATCTCCCGAACTTCGGGATAGAGAAAGATATACTGATCGGCCCCCCTTCTCCGCACAGCCTCAAAGTGAACCCCTGATTGATAGATCATGATATAACGGGTATAATTAGCCGCAGTTTGTTCAGCAAATTCAGCAGCCAATTCTTCGGGAGAGTTGGGGCCAAGACGAAAGATATCATAATCACGATCAGGATTCCGTGTCACAATAATGATTCGCACTTTAAAACAGGCCCTCAACTTCTCAATGTCATCATCATATAAGTATCCATTTGTATCACGAATATAGGCACGTGCCAAGGCATCATACATCTCATCCTCAAACTCCTCATTGACATATTCATTCTCTTCACGCTCTATGACTTGGGCATCTATAGTCTCCGTATCACCCCATTCATTATAATCATCTCCTTGAATCTGCATGCGCTCATCGGGGGGAAACAGCATAGCATAGATATGTTTCCGAAAGGCAGCTCCCACCGTCTCCTTAGCAGCCTTCGTCATACTACGGTAGGTTGGACTCACATCTGTTAAAAAAGAGTGAAGGAGACAGGAGCCATCGCCCACCGTTCGCTTAATTTCAAAGTCGCGGTTAAAGAGGGGATGAAGCGCAACCTGTTTGATTCCATAAGGATCCCCTCTTGGTAAATGACTGTAATTATCGGCAACCCATAGTTCTATAAACTCGGGAGTTAGTTGGCCACAGGAGGCAGGGGTTATCTCTGGAACAGGAGGAATAGTGGCTCCTGCCCGAGGCATAGGTCCCAGAGGAGCAGGAGCAGGAGCAGCAGGAGCAGCAGGAGCAGGAGGAGCAGCAGAGGAACCCGGAGCTGTCTTTTTAGCAGAGGGGAGAGGTGGCACCACAGCAGGCTTTTTAGCAGAGGGAGGCGGGGGAGGCACCGCAGGCTTTTTAGCAGAGGGAGGGGGTGGGGCCGCAGGCTTTTTAGCAGAGGGAGGAGGGGGAGGCGCTGCTGTCTTTGCAGCAGTAGTGTGTGCCTTTTCTGCTGCTTCAGCAGCAGCAATTGCGGCCAGTGTTTCTGGACTAACCTCTTCTTCAGAGGGAGAGGCAGGGGCAGAGGGAGGCGCAGAGGCTGGCGGCAGCACTGTCTTTTTAGAAGAGACATACGCCTTTTCTGCTTCTTCAGCAGCAGCAATTGCTGCCAGTGTGTCTGGGCTAACCTCTTCTTCAGAGGGAGATGACTTGTTCTTTTTACGAGAGGCAGCGACTGGTTTTGGTTTGGGTTTGGGTTTGGGTTTGGGTTTTAGTTTTGGTTTTAGCGCATCACAGGGACTTCCCGTCTTCATATCGGCAGGAATCTCTTTCCCAGCGGCTCGGAGCTCATCAAAATAACCGAGGGCCCTGGCCAGTAAGCCATCCGCATAGTCCCGATACCCCTGAGATCCCAGCCCTTTCCGTTTTTTAAGAAAATCACAGTATTCCTCAATAAAACCATCCGTATCTGATTCCCAGCGTCTTGAATCCAAATAGGCTTCAAAGACCACATGGGACGGAAGAACATACACTTTTTTTTTCGCCGACATCCCTACTTAGGATCCATTTATTCTTCAAGGGCCGCCAACCACCCCTCCCTCTCCCCTTCAGGAATCAGGCACTCCTCCATGAGTTGAAGGGCCAGCCCCTTCTGCATCGCAACAGGTAACATGGACTTTGTAATGACCACGATTCGGTTCTGGAACTGTTCTTTTGAGGGCACAGGGCTCACACAGGCATCTATCTCGGGATCAAAGCCCCGCAGCACATTGGCCAGCCGTGTCATCTTGCCCTGAGCACATAAACCAAAGCCCTCCACAATCTCCTCTGTCAGTCGCTGAAAGATCTCCTTCTGAATCTCTAATTCCTTTGTATCAATCTTGGCAACAATCCGTTCAAGAATGGGCCCATAGGTATGGCCAAAGGATAGACAGCGTTTGACATCCCATTCCAGTTCGTCCCAGACCTCCTCGGTCTCTATGCCGAGCGTCAGAACAAGTCGGTCCCAGAGATCTACAGACAGGGGAGGCCAGGCCGCAATGACAGCCAACGCCTGTGCGGTCGGTTCCGTGGCTACAGGCGTATGGACGTTCTCATGATCGGAACCAAAGGCACGGAGGGATGCGGAGGGCAAGATGCTGGCAGCTGTTTGCCGAAGGATAACCGCATGGACGGCCCGCATGCCAATCTCATTACACAGACGCTCAAAGGTCCGCGTAAGAGCCGCGAGCTTGTAGGCCGTTCGGCCGATCGCAAGCAGCTGCTCTCTTGGAAAGGCATTCAGAGAACGCAGATAATTCACTACTTTCTGGATCCATTTACAGGCGCTCAGACAGACGCCTGGGGAACCCCGCCTCCATCCAGTAACATGGGTGATGTTCTGGAAAGAGGCCAGGTGAGGACTGTGGACTCCGTGAAGAGGGCGCAAGAGTTCAGAGGGCGGTCCTGGTGCCTGAAGTTCATAGATCTGTTGGCCCAGCGTATGAGTGGCTTGAAGCACGGCCCTATACAGGGGCTTCCGTTCGTCCCCCTCTCCAAAGCGACTGTCTAAACGGCGACTGTGCCAAATGGCGCGGCCAATCAGAGGAGCGTCATGGAGCAGAGCTACGCTCAAGGCCTCCACGGTTCGTCGGGTCTTATGGGCCGCCTCCGCCCTACAGAAGGTTTGCCAGGCCCCTTCACGGGCCGCTTTGGCCTCTGGAGCCTCGGATCCAGGATTGAAGGAAGGGTCGTCCTCCATCCGATAAGAATAGTGGCGCTTACAGAGGCCAGCAAAGCAATAGCCTATGTCAGTGCAGTCTTCAATTACGCAGATCTCCATCTTGGACATATTGAATATGGATTAATTTAGTTGACTTGCTGGAAGCCTACAACCTTCTGTGCCGGCGTTTGGACTTCAAATTTTTCCGCCGTGTAGGATGGCGGCGACGACGACGACTTCTTCCCCCCTGAGTGGTGATAGAATGTCCTGGTGGCTGTGGCATATTCATAGAAGGCACTGATAGCTGAGAGGCAGGCGGGATGAATGGCTGAGGAGAGGCAGGCGGGATGAATGGCTGAGGAGAGGCAGGCGGGATGAATGGCTGTGGTGCTGGCTGTGGTGCTGGCTGTGATGTGACCACAGGATCATCGGAGGACCGACTCATATCTTCAAATAATTTATCAAATGCGTGTGTAATTCCTTCAATCCTCGCAGTAAATGTATTAAAATTACTCTCTGTAAGGCTCTTTGCCTCTGCCATAAGTTCTTCATTTGATGCTTTATTGAGTCCATTAATTTTTACAGCATATCGCATAACAGATGTGCTGACCTCATTTAAATTGCTCGTAAACTTAGCACCAATTCCTTTTACCCGATCTTTGAATCCCTTAATCTTGGCTTTAATATCAGCATTATTACAACGATGACCCCATAGATATCCCTTTGCGCAATTCATATCCTTATAGGATTTAATATAGGTCTTGAAAGACTCATTATATTTCTTAAATAACTGTGTAAATTGCTGCACATTGGTGCCTAAGATTTTGGTATATTCTCCTATCAGTGCGTCCTTAAAATGCTGAGAAGTCTGGGCCAGTAATTCATTACGCGCCCCACTCTTGGCTTTCGCAACACGACTTCGCTCTCCCAAATCTCGGGCTAAGCTTCCAAACATATCCGTCACGGTGGTGGCAGCACTTCCAACGAGATAGACAGCCGAAGTGGAGACTTGTCCAGCCTGTTTGAGTGTCTCTTTCCCAACCTGTTGGGTCGCGGCGGCCGTGCTTTCAGCAAGAACCGCCGTTGTATTGAGTGCGGCATTTGCAACACGTCCCGTTGTTGTAATGGCTAAACTTCCTGTTTTTCCAGTTGTATTTAGAGCCGTGGAGCCCAGTTTTCCCGCGGCGCCTAAACCGGACACGGCAATATTTCGGGTGGCCCCCACACCTGTTTTTGCTATATCTGTGGCGGCTGTGGCCGCTTGATCAGCAACTTGTAGCGCACCATCTGTGGCTTTTAGAGCAACTCCCACGGCTCCTGAAACAATACTACCCAGTGCTTTTACTGAATCAAAAACACCCATCCTATTGTAGACGCAATAAAATAAGGTGGCAACTCCTTCCCTATTCGTAGGGCCAGTAGTCGTCAAAGAGGCCGCTGAGTTCCACAAAGGCATCTCCATTCAGTTGGTGAAGGGTGTTCTTGAACTCCAGAAGCCCTGTCTTAAAGCTGTTGAAGGTCTGAGTCAAGGCCTCATTGTGAGGATGTGAGCCGATCGCATGTTCTATGAGGTAGAGCTCACCGTGGAGGAGAGCTTCATCGGGCTCGGGGTCCAAGACCTCATCCATGACGGAGTCAATGTGATCCCTGTAGACCTGAAAGGTGGGCTGATAGGTAATGAGCTCCACCAGATGATCCCAGTCCTTGTGGACGTTGATGATGAGCCCCAGGGCCTGTTGCCGCTCTTGGTCTGCCTCTGGTTCTTGTTCTTGTTGCTGTGGTTGTGCCATTTTGAAAGAGAAAGTATGGATTTGTGATACCCTCTCTCTACACAAAAATAAGTTCAAATTTTTCTAATAAATCGGCAATAAGAATTCCATGTCCGTTGCCGTGACGGAGCCATTGCCCAAGAACAACCCAAGAAACTCCCGACTTCGTGGATCCTGGAAGCTCTTCAGAGCCCTGGCCAAGTTCCCAACGGCCTCAGGGGTCTTGGCATAGACCACATTGATATGATTCTCGGCATAGAAGCCCTTCCTATCCGTTACTACGCAGTTAAAGTGAAAGGTATTACCATATCCGCGCTCCACGAGAATGACAGGACCGTCCAGCGTAGGCTTGGCCAACCCTATAACATACTGCTTCTTTTCGTCCCCCCTCAGATTGTCCAGTTCCAGAACCGATCCCTTCAGATTAGATGAATAGATCAGCAAAGTTCCTCCCTCCTCCACCAAGTTCTCCTTCACCTGGTTCCAGACGACGTTTCCTGTCTTGACCCCGAGGCCCAATGCGGACAGAGTCGTGGTGTCCTTCGTTAAAGCCTCCAGTTCCTTAAAGGCTGGATTGATATAGATATGTCCATTCCCCCTATAGATATAGTCATCATTCCGTTTACCGTTCTGGAGGATTAGCAACATAGTGTCCTGCGTTGTCTGATAGAACCCTGGCTTCACAAGCGTCTCCAAGTGGAGAATAGTTGTGTTCGCTTGGATATAGTCCCGCAACTTCTGGTAATACGAACAGTTGTATAGGGAGCTGGGTAACACAAAGGCAATAATTCCAGTCGCCGACAAGTGTTCTGTCAAGCAGGCCCAGAGAAAGAGCACATAGATATTCGGCCGACCCGATACAAGATCCTTGTATTTGGTCGGCACATCCTTCATCGTGAAATACGGGGGATTTCCCAGAATCAGATCGGACTTTTCACTACAACTCCACGTAAGAAAGTCCTGGCAGACAAGCTCGGCCCCTGGGCATACAACAGACTCAAAGAGGGCCTTGTTCTTCTCTACGCCGACAAGCACAGCTTCAGGCCAGATCCTTTTCGTATCCAAGAGGAATTCCCCCGATCCAAACGAGGGCTCCAGAATCCGTTTAGGCTTCAGACCTTTTAGGCACTTAAAGAGAAGGTCACGGACGCCCCTGGGGGTGAAGAAGATCCCTTCGTTTTGACGGGTCTCCTTTGTGAGTGACTTATGAAACGTCTTGGAGGACTCACGGAACTCCGTCAAGGGCATCACAGGAGGCACACAAGGGACCTTCCGTTTTAAATGAACAGCCAAACCAGCCTTTTTTGTGAACGCTTTCCCACATGTCGCACAAGAGGCCATTTACCGGAGCCTAATATTATTTGCAGTCAAATTAAGTCGCAAAAAAAGACGTTTTCCGACTGCAAATTATCGCTTGGAAAGGAGAACCCAGACGAGGAGGCCGCCTACACAAACCCCTGAAATATGTCCGATCACGAAACCTTTATTCCATTGATAGTCACAATACTCTCCAATAACCTCCCCTATTGGATGTGTTCTATCTACATTGATAATATAGGGAGTCATAGAGTTGTATGGTTATACATGTTTAAGCGAGATCTGCCACATACCTCCTAATATAAATTTGGGCGGGGGCTTAATTTTATATTAGGGTTAGTGTTAAGATTCCAATTAGATTCTTAACGGTAGGGTTCAAGATCCCCTCATGATTCCTCCACCGCAGCAACATAAAAAATCTATTTTTTCTTTTCTTTTGTTTTCTTATTTCCGTCGTTTCAAAGCTCGCACCAAGAATACAACACTATCCGGGTCCTCAGTATCCCTGTAACATATATGTAAGCGACTATAGAATGTGCGCCCCTCCTCCAAATCAAAGTAGGCCGTCTTGGACCAGCCGCTGATCGCCCCAACGACCTCGTCATAGGATAGAATCGCTTTGGCGTAGCCACGGAACGAACAGTGGTAGAAGCCATCGGGGGCCAACGTCGGTAAGGGAGGGGAGCGCCCCCCTCGCTTCTTGATGTAGTCCCTTGCCAGTCCAAAGGTGGAGCAGGCCGCCAAGGTCAGCTTCCACTTCTGATCCTCGGCATACGAGGCGGCCCTCTTGAGGACGCCCTGGTCCACCGACTCCAGGCCCTCCAAGTGGACCAGCTTGGCCACATGACAGGCCGTCTCCTCCTGCTCCTTGATCTGAGCGAACATGTCCGTTGTGCTGAAGATTGTGACGGGCTTGTAGTCCTTGAAGGATCCCACATTGCCGAAAACGCGGGCCACAGACTGATAGGACTCGCACTTGTTCTTCATGGGGCCTATGATCGCGTAGTCAAAGAGGAAGCCGTCATGACTGTCGTCCGAGGCATCTATTTGGAATGTGACGCCTCGCTCCACGCACAGAAAGCCTGTAATGGCCATAGGCCAACGAGCCAGCTTATGTTTCTTGTAGAGTGTAGCCAGGGTCAGATTGAACTCATCAGGGATCGCAAAGGGATCCTTGACCAAGAGGTAGGGCTTCAAAGGGATGACGAGCCCCGTGGGCAACCGGATCTCCTTATGAGAACCATTCAGGAGGAGAACGGCAAAGTCCCGAGCCAAGAGGCGTTCCGCAATGTCCTCGTGGCACTCACGATACACGGAGCCAGGGATGAAGGCGCGTTGCCCAGGCTTAGACAGTTCAGGATAGAGATCCAGAATGGAATCCATGTAGGGACCGTGACCCATGAAGGGGATGTCCACGATCACTTGAACGGCGTCCTTGAGTCGCCGATAGGGCTTCGGGCTCGTATCCAGGTAGGGGATGACGGGCACCGAGTCAAACCGCTTGAAGACCTCTGTGAAGGTGGCGGAGACAAGGGTCACGGTCTTCACCAGGGGCAGCTCTACGCAAGCGGCACAACTCATCCACATCTTACAGCTCCTATCCGCTTCATCAATCCAGATGTTGACCTCCTTGTCAAAGGAGGGATCCAAAGACAGGGTCAGGAGGAGTTCGGACAGGTAGGTCAGACGGGCCCGATGGGCGCAGACAAGGATGGCCTCAATCTCGCCCGACAGGCAACGTTTCGCGAGTTGTGTATAGGGGATATTTGTGGCCTTGGTGCCGCTCGTCCAGCTAAAGAGCTTGCCCTTGATGATTGCGTCGGAGCCTAAGCCCAGGTCCTTCGTGAGTCGGCTGGTCGTTTGGTAGACCAGAAGCTTGTTGTTGGCCGAGACCCAGATGTCAATGGAGTTCGGTTTGGAACCACGGATCGCTGTGATGAGTTCTTCGCTCTTCCGCGTCTTCCCGCTCTGGGCAGGAAGATACAGAAGGCGGAGCTTACTCTCGCCGGCGCCCATGGTAACTATGGATGTAACAAGCTACCCGCAACCAAGGAGTGGTTGGGGCACTTAAAGAAGTCTATTCAAAGGGGCTCAAGTTTACTTACATGCAAAATCCAAAAAAAAGGTTAGGGGAACCATAAACCGCCAAGGGTTTTGCGCAACGGAACTCAAGTGCGAGCCGCGAGAGCCACGCATCCCACAAACCACGCCCAGCCAATGATGAAGAGCGGGAAGAGGATGTCGCGGTACACAAGCATGCGATTCCCGAGCCAAGGACCTGGGTCGCCAGGATAGCCCCAGCCATTCACGAAGACGTCCAGGATGTTGATGGTCAGGAGGTAGACCAAGAGTAAGGGTAGCGCCGTCATGAGGGCGTAGGCCGTGACAGAGAAGAGGAGGTCCCCCCTCTGAAGCTGCATACAGCTGTAGGCGGTGAAGCCAAGGGCGTGACAGTAGGCGTTCATGGTGCTGAAATATGGATGTTGCGAGCCACTGACAGGGGTCAGGGAGGCGGGGATCTAAGGTGGGCGGTTGCCCTCAAACTTGGGGACTTCGTGGAATGCAAAAAAAAGGACTTGAGGTCCCCTTTTTTTCTTTTGTTTTTGGTATTTGTTGTTGTTTCTATTCTATTAGACGTCGCCGCTCTCTGCTTCGTCAGCCACTGCTGCTGCTGCTGCTACTGGCTCTTTCTCCTCCTCCAGGCTCAGAGCAGGGGCCGCTTTGGGCTTTGGAGCAGGCGGGCCGGGCTTCTTGGCGCCAGCTGCCGCAGCTTTCGGGGCAGGCGGGCCGGGCTTCTTGGCGGCGGCAGCCTTGGCGGCAGGAGGGGGGGGAGGCGGTGCGCGCTTCTCTTCCTCCTCTTCGTCGGAGGAGTCCGAGTCCGAGTCCGAATCGTCACTCGCCGCTGTGAGTGAGACGACGGGAGGGCGTCCGGCGCCGCCGACTGCTTTGACGGGAGGCTTGGCCGCGTTCTTGACCACGGCGGGCGGGGCCTTGGCCTTGGCGGGCTTGGCCTTGGCGGCCTTCTCCGCGGCCTTCGCCAGCTTCAAGGCCTCGTTCTTAGCCTTGGTGACGGCCTTGCGGGCCTCGCGGTTCGCAAGCTTCTGCTCCTCGGTGAGCTTGACGCGCTTGGATTTGGACGAGGAGCCGTCTGCGGACCGGGCCTCCACGATGGCCTTGTAGCGGGCCACATGCTCTTCGTAGGCCTCGTGGGCGTCTACGGACCAGAGTGTCGCACCGTCGGTAGCGCGCCACTCCTCTACGCGGGCTGCGTAGTCTTCGTCGGATTCACCCTCTTCTGCGACGGGCTTAGGAATCCCGACGGGATCCCCCTCCGTAGCCGTGGCGGCTTCGGAGGCGAAGTTGATGTCCGCGCCGCGCTTGGAGGCGAGCGTCGCGACAAAGGCGGCATGCTCCTCGGGGAAGCGCGCCGCGGCGGAGGGGATGGGGTCTCCGCCGTCCGAAGGGGAAGGTTCACCGTAGACCCAGGCCACCCAGACGCCGCGAGGCTTCTTGGCGACCGGTTCCCCGGCTTCGGCGGCCGCAGCGGCGGCAACCTTCTTCTGCTCCTTCTTGAGCACGGCCTTCGTTCCCGCCTCGTGGCGGGCAACGATTTTTTCCAGGAGCCTGAGGCGCTCCGTGGCGGCCGCGTGTTCGGCCTTTGCTAGCATGAGGACTTCGCTTGCAGAGTCGTTAGAAGACGACATCTTGAAGAGCTGAAATATGGATTTTTGCTAGGCCACAACTGCAAGGAGCTGAGGCAGTGGAAAATAGGGGCCCCCCTCTCTTCAATTTTTTTTAAAATTTGACGAAAGGGGGGGGGGTCCCAGACCCCCTGATGGGGGCCCAGGGCCAGGCCCAGGCGCCCTGTAGCCCCATCGTCAAATTTTACTAAAATTTGATGATAGGGCCTATAGGCGGGGGCGCCTGGGCGCCCAGGCCCCATCCTCAAGTTTACGCTAAATTTGAGGGGGCCTGAAGAGCCCCCTCCAAAACCCGTACTGGGCCTGAAATGCCTCAAATTTTAGAAAAAATTGAAGATGGGGACCCCCTAAGTTTCTGGCAGAGTTCCCAAGGCGTGGGGGGGCTCTCAGGACGCGCCAAAACCGCCTAAAGCCCCTGGGGCCGAAGGCGAGGATGGGCGCGACTTGTGCGTGCGAGGAGGGGCACGCGCAGACTGGCCAATGCCAGTGTGGACCCTCGCGGAGGGTCTACCGAACGAGTCCCCGTTCGGTAGTAAAAGGCAGGACCGCCTAGGGACCGGACACCGTGTGGCGCGGCCTTGAGACCCGAAAGGGACTCGGCCGTGTCCCCGCTCAGCGGGGGGTTGACGGTGACGGGAGAGCTGCGCGCGCGCGGGCAGCCTATAACTGGGGGATTCTCTCCTCAGGCCTCCTCAAAAGGTATAAATGAGACGGACGCGACGATGGGCTCCTGGGGAGCGGATGGTCGTGACGAAGTGCTGCGAGGTGGGGCAGCTTTAGGAGTGTGTTGTTGTGCGGGGAGGCCTGGTAGGGCCTCCCGCACTTCGGGACCCCCTCGCATTCACGAGGTGGGCGGCCCTTTAACCAGCTCTTCTCCGGGAGCGCCCCGCGCAGCAGCGTGGGTGTCTAGAGCCCTTTACGGGCGGACAGGAGGTCCCTTCGGGGACTCACGATATCTCGGGATCCCTCCGAGCCCCCAGTTGGTGGGTTGGTAGCCATTGTGGCCACCGATGGGCGGGCGCGGCAGGTCCACGAGGTGGCCGCGACGAAGCACTGCGAGGTAGGAGCAGCTTTCTGATATTCCGGGTGGGTGAAGGCAAACGAGGCGGCGTTTGGGATGCGGCGTGACATCTTTTTTTACGTACTGGACCGATCACGACCATGATCGCCATCAGGAATGTTTCTTTTTATGAATACCCCGATCG
>Ga0214919_10008455_pt1 | contig 13549 bp, 10 predicted proteins | sample LL1503_MetaG_FD_177994 | JGI IMG/M metagenome (GOLD analysis project Ga0214919, IMG submission 177994) | Freshwater microbial communities from Lake Lanier, Atlanta, Georgia, United States - LL-1503 | ecosystem: Environmental > Aquatic > Freshwater > Lake | place: USA: Georgia | collected...
TCCCAGGCCTTATCAGCCATTTCTTGAGTCAAACTTTCCATTAAATAAGATCCAGCCCAAGGATCGATGACGTTACTTATATGCGTTTCTTCCTGCAAAATGAGTTGCGTATTACGCGCAATCCGGCTCGAGGTTGCCGACGGTAAGGCAATGGCTTCATCAAATGAGTTGGTATGTAATGATTGGGTACCACCAAAAATTGCTGCCATAGCTTCAACCGTAGTGCGTACTACATTGTTGTAGGGGTCTTGCTCGGTTAACGACCAACCTGAAGTCTGACAATGCGTTCTAAGCATTAATGACTTCTGATTTTTAGGATTAAATTCTTTCATCATGCGCCACCACAATAAGCGCGCCGCCCTTAACTTAGCCACCTCTAAATAAAAGTTCATGCCAATGGCAAAAAAGAACGATAAGCGACCAGCAAAACCATCCACATCAAGGCCTTTAGCTAATGCAGTTTTCACATACTCTTTGCCGTCTGCCAAAGTAAAGGCCAGCTCTAGAACTTGATTGGCCCCCGCCTCCTGCATGTGATATCCCGAAATAGAAATCGAATTAAATTTCGGCATGTGCAAAGTGGTGTACTCAATAATGTCGCCAATAATGCGCATCGATGGCTCGGGTGGATATATATAAGTATTACGCACCATGAACTCTTTTAATATATCGTTTTGAATCGTGCCCGATAACTCCGCTTGACTTACGCCTTGCTCTTCACCAGCAACAATGTAGCCCGCCAAAATAGGAAGCACAGCGCCATTCATGGTCATCGACACGGAAACTTTATCCAGCGGAATTCCAGCGAATAAAATTTTCATGTCTTCAACTGAATCAATTGCTACTCCAGCTTTGCCGACATCACCAGTTACGCGCGGATGATCAGAGTCATAGCCACGATGCGTGGCTAAATCAAACGCTACCGAAACGCCTTGACCACCAGCAGCAAGCGCCTTGCGATAAAAGGCATTCGATTCTTCAGCAGTTGAAAAGCCCGCATATTGGCGAATCGTCCATGGTCGCACCGAGTACATGGTCGCTTGGGGGCCGCGTATAAACGGCTCAAAACCAGGCAGGGAATTGGTAAAAGGCAGATCGCGCGTGTCGGCATCGGTATACAAGGCCTTAATGTGAATGCCATCAGGGGTTTGCCACCCGAGTTGATCGACCTGTCCCGCAGGTGCCGACTTTTTAGCCAGCTTTTGCCAATCATCTAGGCTATTTTTAGCTGGTTCAGGCCAAGCACTAATGATGGGTTTTGACGGTTTTTGATCTTTACTCATTAATGGCTCCTATTTAGCCTTTTTTTGATTAAAGCAACTAATACAGTAATTGTGCTTGACAAATGCGGTAATGTCTAGCTATTGTATACATAATTATGAATACAAAAATGAATTCAAGGCCTTTATATGAGGAAGTTGCCGAGCGCCTAAGAGGCCAGATCTTCGCCCACGACTTCGCCCCTGGCAGCTGGCTAGACGAGCAAAGCCTAGCGGAACAGTATGGCATTAGCCGTACGCCAATGCGGGAAGCCATTAAAGTACTGGCGGCTGAAGGTTTAATAACCATGAAATTACGGCGCGGCGCCTACGTTACCGAGGTAAATCAAACTGATTTAGCCCAAATCTTTACTGTTCTTTCGCTTCTAGAGGGTGAAGCTGCCAAAACCGCCGCCCTTAAAGCCAGTGAAAGTGACCTCAATCGCTTAGACGATTTGCATTTAAAGCTTGAAAAGGCAGCGGCCGATCGCGATTTAGAGCAATTCTTTGAAATAAACGTGCGATTTCATGACCTTTTACTTGAAATTACTGACAACCCATGGATGACAGGGGTCATTGCCGATTTACGTAAGGTGCTTAAGCTCCAGCGACGCAATTCCTTAGATCAAACAGGCCGCTTACAGAATTCATTACTTGAGCATCGCGACATCTTAAAAGCCATTTTGCAACGCGATGGTGAATTAGCGGCTAAGTCAATGCGTGCACATCTAGCACAAGGGCTGGTGGCTAGTCGCTAAAAGAGTTTGTGTCAGCTCAAAAATTAGGCTGCAAGACCGGTTATTTTTTTACGACCAAAGGGCCCGGCAAGGAAGCTAAATAAGCGGCGATATTCCGCATTTGTGGGTCAGTCAACCCTTTAGCCTGAGAACCCATCACGACATTTTTACGCCCATAATTAGCATTAGTCTCCACTTGGTACGCGCGTAAAGCGTAATATAAATAATCTTCATACTGCCCTGCTAGCCTGGGATAAGCAGGCGCAATGGAGCTAAAGTAATCGGCGCCGTGGCAGGAAGCGCAATTGCGTTCAGCAACTAATTTTTTACCACTCTCAATATCAGCTGCTGAGGCCAAGCCAATACTTGCAAGAAGAAGAAGGCAAATAGCTGTAAATTTCATAAACAAACCTTTAAACCAAAATTACTTCAAGGAATTCATTGGGGAACTACTATTTTGGGCGGCATAGTATTCGCCAATATCGACCATATCCTGATCAGACAAGCTAGCAGAGATGGCACGCATGGTGGGGTGTTTGCGCTCGCCTTTTTTATAGGCCTGCAAAGAACTAGCAATATAAGCCGAATTTTGCCCCCCTATTTTGGGCACATGATAGACCAAGGGGTAATCGGCACGGTAATCAGGAATTGAGTGACAGCCTGAACACAGCCATACTTTAGCTTTACCAGCCTCAGCAGAGCCTTTCAGGTCTTGTGCTTGCGCGGTAGAGCTCAGACTCATACAAGCAACATAAATCCCGCCCAATAAAAGCATGAAAGGATTCAGTGGCTTAGGGGAGAATGGCTTAGCAGCAGATAATTTATTCATGAAAAAATACATAAAGTCAGTTTTGAATTGCACAGAGTATAACGGACTAGGCGCACTACCCCCTTGATCCCCATGCTATTCCTAGGCAAAATGGCAAGACCCCATCTCGATTAAAGTAATTTTAAATGAAGCAAGCCCAATCCACCTCACCCGCGACCTTTTCAGGTTCAAGCACCTATATCGCCACAGCTGACCTTAAGCTGGCAGTAAACGCAGCCCTAACCTTACAACGCCCCCTTTTAATCAAAGGTGAGCCAGGCACAGGCAAAACGATGTTGGCTGAAGAGGTAGCCCAAGCTTTAGACATGCCGCTTTTACAGTGGCATATTAAATCGACCACTAAAGCCCAACAAGGGCTCTATGAGTATGACGCCGTAAGCCGCTTGCGTGACTCACAACTGGGTGATGCCAAAGTAAATGACATCCGCAACTACATTATTAAAGGGGTGCTCTGGCAAGCTTTTGCAGCTGAAGAGCCCACGGTCTTGTTAATTGATGAGATCGATAAAGCTGATATTGAGTTTCCAAATGATCTACTGCGGGAAATTGACCGCATGGAATTTTATGTTTACGAAACCCGGGAACTTATTCGGGCTAAGCATCGCCCTTTAGTCATCATTACCTCAAATAATGAAAAAGAACTGCCCGACGCATTTTTGCGCCGCTGTTTCTTTCATTACATTGCTTTTCCAAACGCGGAAACGATGCGCAATATCGTTGCAGTCCATCACCCGAATCTACAAGCCGATTTACTGGCTGCTGCTCTCCAGTCCTTTTATCAAATACGGGCCTTACCTGGACTGAAGAAAAAACCGTCAACCTCAGAACTCATCGATTGGTTAAAACTTCTATTAGCGGAAGGGACCTCGCCGGAAGCGCTTTATCAAAACGAGGAGAACGTCTTAATTCCACCATTACATGGCGCCTTACTCAAAAATGAACAAGACTTACAACTATTTGAGCGTTTAGTATTAATGAATCGGAATCACCGCTAACGTGTTAATTGATTTTTTCTTCCAATTAAAAAAAGCCAAAATACCAGTCTCAATATTGGAATTTCTCACTTTGCTTGAAGCGCTAAAGCAAGGGGTGATTTCACCTTCGATCGATGCCTTTTATCAACTTGCTCGCATCACTTTAATTAAGGATGAACAGTATTTCGATCGCTTTGATCAAGCCTTCGGCGCTTATTTTCAAGGTATCGAAAATATCATTGCCCTACAACCTGAAATTCCGCTCGCTTGGCTCGAAAAACAATTACAACGGGTATTAACTGCTGAAGAAAAAGCAGCCTTACAAAAATTAGGTGGTACCGAGGCTTTAAAAAAACGCTTAGCCGAACTGATGCAAGAGCAAAAAGGTCGACATGAAGGTGGTAAAAAATGGATTGGCACCGGCGGGTCGTCACCTTTTGGACATGACGGCTATCATCCCGAAGGCATGCGTATCGGCGGTGCCAGCGCCGGCAATCGTTCTGCTATTAAGGTATGGGAAGCGCGCGAGTTTAAAGACTATGACAGTGATTTAGCGCTCAGCTCTCGCAATATCAAGATCGCCTTACGCCGCTTACGCCGCTTTGCCAGGACTGGTTCGGCGCTCGAATTTGATTTAGACAAGACCATTCACTCTACCGCTGCTAATGCAGGCATGCTGGATATTAAAATGCGTCCAGAGCGCCATAACCAAGTGAAGGTGTTATTACTCATGGATGTTGGTGGCTCGATGGACGATCACGTTGCTCGAGTTTCTGAATTATTTTCGGCTGCGAAAAGTGAATTTAAGCATTTGGCCCATTTTTATTTTCATAATTGTGTTTATGAGCGCTTGTGGCAAAGCAATCGCCGCCGGCGCGATCAAATATCAGCTACCCAAGACATCATCAACACTTACTCATCTGATTACAAGCTCATTTTTGTGGGTGATGCCACGATGTCGCCTTATGAAATACTTTCCCCGGGGGGGTCGGTTGAGTTTGATAACCGTGAATCAGGGGCTGCATGGCTCAAGCGTTTACTCAATCATTTCCCGCATTACGCATGGCTGAACCCCGAGCCTGAAGCTGTTTGGCAATATCGACAGTCCATTGAAGTGGTGCAAAATCTAGTGCAAGGTCGAATGTATCCAGTAACATTGACTGGACTCGAGAGCGCTATGCGCCAACTATCCAAATAACATTTAATTTAAAGGTCCCCATGTCTAGCTCTTTAATCGATACTCGCTTACAAGCTCTCGGCATTCAATTACCGGCTGTTGGTGCGCCGGCAGCTGCCTATGTCATGGCAGTACAAACAGGTAAATTGGTATTTCTTTCGGGTCATATTGCTAAACGCGATGGCAAGCCCTGGGTTGGGAAGCTAGGCATGGATATGGATACCGATAGCGGTAAAGCCGCGGCCCGAGCCATTGCTATCGATTTAATGGCTACCCTCAAAGCGCAAGTGGGCTCCCTTGATCGCGTCAGACGCATCGTGAAAGTAATGGGCTTAGTCAACTCAAGCGATACCTATACCGACCAGCACTTAGTCATTAATGGCTGCTCAGAATTACTCTTTGCGGTTTTCGGCGCTGCTGGGCAGCACGCCCGTAGTGCCTTTGGTGTAGCGCAAATTCCTTTGGGCGCATGTGTGGAAATTGAATTGATCGCAGAAATTGAATAGTACAGATTTAAGTGTATTAAAAACTGCGGTTGCTTGGCTACAAGCTGGCGATCGCATTGCCGTTGCGACAGTGGTGCAAACTTGGGGGTCTTCCCCTCGCCCAGTAGGCTCTTGGCTTGTCATGCGTGCCGATGGGCAAGTTGCCGGGTCAGTCTCTGGGGGCTGCATTGAAGATGATTTAATGCGTCGCGTACAAACTGAAATACTGACGCGTAGTACGCCTGAACTCGTTATTTATGGCGTCAGCCAAGAAGAGGCAGTGCGCTTTGGTTTACCTTGTGGAGGTACACTACGGTTATTAGTTGAGCCACATCCGCAATTATCAATCTTAGAAAATTTATTAGAATCAATTTCTAATCAGCAAATAGTACGCCGTATATTAAATATCCAAACTGGCGAATCTACTTTAGAGGCTGGTGCACGGAATGATGTTTTTTCCTTCGCCGCAGATGTCATGAAAACCTCATATGGCCCACGCTGGCGCATGATTCTGATTGGCGCCGCACAGTTATCTCTCTATTTAGCCGACTTTGCAATTGCGAGTGATTTTGAGGTAATCATGATTGATCCGCGCGAAGAATATGCCGCCAGCCTAGAAGCAAGCATTGATAAAGAAAATCTCAAATTTATTCAAGATATGCCTGATGATGCCTTATTAACCCTAGGCGTTGATCCGCATACTGCAGTTGTAGCGCTTACCCATGACCCCAAGCTCGATGATTTAGCCCTCATTGAAGCTTTAAAGTCGCCGGCATTTTATGTTGGTGCTTTAGGTAGCCATACTAATAATCAAAAACGCAAGGCGCGTTTACGTGAGTTTGATTTAACTCAGGTACAGGTAGACCGTTTATTTGGTCCAGTTGGACTCGCAATTGGTGCGCTAACCCCCCCAGAGATAGCCATTGCGATTATGGCGGAAATTATTGCAGTTCAACGCGGCGTGGCTTTACCACTACAACGCCTTTAAGCGCCCTTCTTTTAAGCGCGGATCTACGTAGTGACCTTTGCGCGCGCGATTGCCGGCAAACGACTTCAGGGTTTTGTTATCTAAACTGCGTTCCGTAGGTTTACCACCTCGACCAATACCCGAATAGTTTGCCCCTGCATCGCCAACTGCAATAGCTGCGCTTAAATTCTCGGCATCATCAAGGCCCATCAGAATGACGCCTTTACCGCCAGCAGGCAAACGCTTTAATTCATCTAAAGGAAAAACCAATAAGCGCGCACTCGCTGATAAGCAAGCTACCTGGCGCATACCTGCAGCGACTTTCACTGCCGATAACGGCGCGTCACCGCCAGGATGCTTAGTATCAATACCAATAAATGATTTACCTGCTTTGTTACGGGTCGTCATGTCGGCTACATTAGCTAAAAATCCATTGCCTGCACGCGTAGCGATTAACACCAAATCATCGGCTTGCCCTGCGTAATAAGCGACCATCTGTGAGCCTGGAGCTAAATTAACAAAGCTAGTTAAAGGCGAGCCATCGCCACGAGCGCCAGGTAGCTCACTAACAGGAACGGTATAAACTCGACCATCACTCCCAAAACCTTGGATTACATCTAAGGTACTACATTCATAAGTAGCATACAAAGCATCGCCAGCCTTAAATGAAAATTGCTGTTCATCATGTTCTTGACCTTGACGCACCCGTACCCACCCCTTTTGCGAGACGATTACAGTAACTGGTTCATCGAGTACTTTGGTTTCAGCTACCGCGCGCTTATCTTCTTGAATTAAGGTACGGCGGTCATCACCAAACTCTTTGGTATCGGCTTCAATTTCTTTAATAATGCATTTACGCAAGGTGGTATCACTTTGTAATAAGCCTTGTAAATCATCGCGTTCGGTTTTTAATTCTTTCAATTCTTGTTCAATCTTGATGCCCTCAAGGCGCGCTAATTGACGTAAACGAATTTCAAGAATATCTTCAGCCTGCCGATCACTTAACTTAAAGGCCTTTATTAAATCAGCTTTTGGCTCATCGCTTTTGCGAATAATTTTAATAACTTGATCAATATTCAAAAGGATAATGCGACGTCCCTCTAAAATATGCATCCGATCTTTTACTTTGCCCAGGCGATGAGCCGTGCGACGAGTTACAGTTTGTACCCGAAACTCTAGCCACTCTTGCAAAATATCGCGTAAGCCTTTTTGGCGTGGTCGTCCATCATTACCAATCATCACTAAATTAATCGGCGCATTCGACTCTAAGGAGGTATGCGAGAGTAATAAATTAGCGAATTCATTAACATCGATATTTTTACTTTTTGGTTCAAATACCAAACGCACTGCGGCATCTTTACTCGATTCATCACGCACACCGTCTAACAAGCTCAAGATGGTTTGGCGCGAATTGATTTGATCCGTACTTAAGGCCTTTTTACCAATCTTCACCTTCGGATTAGTAAGCTCTTCTATTTCCTGCAAGACGCGTTGAGTCGAGGTAGCTGGGGGCAACTCGTTTACAACAATTTGCCATTGACCACGGGCCATTTCTTCTACGCTCCAGCGGGCTCGTACTTTAATGCTGCCTCGCCCAGCTTCATAAATTTGGGCAATTTCAGCAGCCGACGAGATAATTTGGCCCCCGCCTGGAAAATCAGGGCCAGGTAGGTAAGTCAATAAATTAGCGGTAGTTAATTTTGGTGACTTCATTAAGGCAATTGCGGCACTCGCTACTTCGCGTAAATTATGTGACGGTATTTCTGTTGCCATCCCCACCGCAATGCCCGATGCGCCATTAAGCAACACAAAAGGTAGGCGTGCTGGTAGCATTTTTGGCTCTTCAAACGAGCCATCGTAGTTCAGCGCAAAATCGACGGTACCTTCATCAATTTCACTCATTAAAAGATTAGCAATCTTCGTCAGCCGGGCTTCTGTATAACGCATCGCCGCTGCACCATCGCCATCACGCGAGCCAAAATTCCCTTGTCCATCAATCAAGGGATAGCGCAAAGAAAAACTTTGCGCTAAACGCACTAACGCATCGTATGCCGATTGATCGCCATGCGGATGAAACTTACCCAAGACATCGCCCACTACACGAGCGCTTTTAACCGGCTTTGCATCTGCCCGCAAACCCATTTCGCTCATTGAAAATAAAATTCGGCGTTGTACGGGTTTCTGCCCATCAGCCACTTCAGGCAGCGCCCGGCCTTTAACCACGCTAATGGCGTAGTCTAAATAAGCACGTTCAGCGTAAACCGCTAGTGTTAAGTGGTCTTCACCCTCATCGCCTAATTTGGCGCCACCTTGATTGGATGGGTTACGTGGACCGTTCGGCTCTGTTAATACTTCAATTTCATCGAATAAATCAGCCTGACCTTTTTTGCTTGGCGCTTTCTTCTGGGGTTTTTTACTTGCCATTAAATATCTGCCTCAACTTCATTACCACGTTCCTCTAACCAATCACGCCTAGCACCCGATTCTGCTTTGCCCATCAACATATCCATAGTCTTAAATGTTTCGAGCTCAGTTAGCTCTCCTAACACTACCGGTAATAAACGTCGCGTATCTGGGTTTAAGGTGGTATCCCATAACTGCTCTGCGCTCATTTCACCAAGCCCTTTAAAACGGGAAATTTGCCAGGCAGCTTCACGTACACCATCTTTACGCAACTTATCTTCAATCGCAATCAGTTCACTACTATCCAGCGCATACATTTTTTGCGCTAGCTTTTTGCCTCGTGCAGGCGCATCAACCCGAAATAAGGGTGGGCGAGCAATATAAATATGGCCTAAGTCAATTAAACGGGGAAAGTGTTTATAAAATAAAGTCAGTAAGAGCACTTGAATGTGTGCGCCATCGACATCCGCATCGGACAAGATACAAATCTTGCCATAACGCAAGTTGGTTAAATCTGGCTCATCATTTGCCCCATGCGGGTCTACTCCGATGGCTACCGCAATATCGTGAATTTCATTATTAGCAAATAAACGATCGCGCTCAGCCTCCCAAGTATTGAGCACTTTGCCACGCAAAGGTAGGATGGCTTGATATTCTTTATTACGCCCCATTTTGGCTGAGCCACCAGCTGAATCACCCTCTACTAAAAAGATTTCATTAAGGGCGATATCTTCACTTTCACAATCAGTTAATTTGCCGGGCAAAATGGCCACGCCCGATGATTTTTTCTTTTCGACTTTTTGACCAGCACGCGTGCGCGCTTGGGCTTGCTTAATAACCAATTCAGCCAAGGCACGGCCATAATCAACGTGTTGATTGAGCCACAACTCAAGCGCTGATTTAGCGTAGATCGAAACTAAACGAACCGCATCGCGCGAATTTAAGCGCTCTTTAATTTGTCCTTGAAACTGCGGATCTAAGACTTTGGCCGACAAAATAAATGAAGCACGGGCAAAGACATCTTCTGGCATGAGCTTTACACCCTTCGGCTGCAAAGAATGCATTTCAATAAACCCTTTTACGGCATTAAAGAGGCCTTCACGCAAGCCACTTTCATGGGTGCCGCCTGCAGGGGTCGGAATTAAATTCACATAACTTTCGCGGATGGGCGACCCATCTTCAGTCCAAGCTACTACCCAAGCTGCGCCCTCACCTTCGGCAAAATTATCATCAGCGCCTTCCCCTGTAGAGTATTGCTCGCCTTCAAATGGTGGTATCACCTCTGCGCTATGGCCGCTCTGTGTAAGCGCTTCATTTAGATAGCCACGTAAACCTTGCGCGTATTGCCAAGTTTGAGTCTCGCCCGATTTCTCTTGAATTAATGTCACTTTTACGCCGGGTAATAGCACTGCTTTTGAGCGCAATAAGCGAATGAGATCGGCCATTGGAATGACGCCACTATCAAAATACTTTGCATCCGGCCAAGCACGCACACAAGTGCCATGATTTTTATCTTGTTTGCTGCTGGCTTTGGTTTTCAGTTTTTCTATAACGTTGCCGTTGGCAAAAGCTAAAGTAGAAACCTGTTGGTCACGCCACACGGTAACTTCAAGGCGTTTTGATAACGCGTTTGTAACTGAAACCCCAACCCCATGCAAGCCGCCTGAAAAGGCATAAGCACCACCCGAGCCTTTTTCAAATTTTCCACCCGCATGTAGTTGGGTGAAAACAATCTCTACCACCGGTAATTTTTCAGTTGGGTGAATGCCCACAGGAATACCGCGTCCATCGTCTTCAATACTCACGCTGCTATCGGTATGCAAAGTAACTATGATTTGCTTGCCAAAGCCCCCTAAGGCTTCATCGGCAGCGTTATCGAGCACTTCCTGAATCACGTGAAGGGGGTTATCAGTGCGGGTATACATGCCTGGACGTTGCCGCACAGGCTCAAGACCTTTGAGGACCTGAATAGAAGATTCGCTGTATTGAGCGGGTTTACGAGTAGCCATGCGCAGAAATTGTAGTCATATCTGGGTTGCTAGTCGTAAATTTAAATTCTGCGCACTAAAACCCTAAACAATTTATTGGCTCTAAACCAATACCGGGGGGTTTTGGGTCGAATTGGCTAGCCATGACAAAATGCGGTTATGAGCGTATTCAATCACTTATACCGCCAGCCCCCTTTTCAGGTAGTCTAAGCCATGGTCAATCCTTCCCCAGCCGGCTATCAACCACCAAAAAATCATCTCCCCCTAAAACAGGTATTGATTTATGGCGGCCTATTAGTCACCCTCTCTATGGGCATTCGCCATGGCTTTGGTTTATTTAATTTACCAATTACCAGCGCTAATGGCTGGGATCGAGAAACTTTTGCTCTTACGATTGCTTTGCAAAATTTAGCTTGGGGCGCTATTCAACCAATTACGGGGGCCATTGCTGATCGATTTGGTGCCTTCAAAATCATGGTTGCTGGTGGACTTCTGTATGCGCTCGGTTTGGCGGGCATGGCCCTCTCAACCGATGCACTGAATTTCACGCTCGCAGGAGGACTTCTCATTGGTTTAGCGCAAACAGCTACGACTTATAGCATTGTGTTTGGCGTACTCGGGCGTAATGTTGCGGCTGAGAAGCGGGTTTGGGCCATGAGTATTGCAGCAGCAGCTGGCTCTTTTGGGCAGTTTTTGATGATCCCGATTGAACAAGGTTTAATCAGTGGCTTTGGCGCCCAAGATGCTTTGCTGATTTTGGCGCTCATGGCTACTTTAATGCTGCCAGCGGCCTTCATGCTGCGCGAAAAAAACTTTAGTCAAAATCTGAAGTTAGGCGATCAAACTTTAATGCAAGCACTTCGAGAGGCCTCTGGCAATCCGAGCTTTCGCCTGCTGACGCTCGGCTATTTTGTCTGCGGGTTTCAAGTCGTATTTATTGCAGTGCATTTAGCGCCTTATCTGAAAGACATGTCTAAGCTCTATCCGGCCATTGGTAGCCCGATGGTGGCAACTACTGCGCTGGCGTTGATCGGCCTATTTAATGTATTCGGTACCTATTATTCTGGGGTTATTGCCCAAACTATTCCCAAGAAATTTTTACTGAGCGGTATTTATCTCACTCGCTCCGTGGTAATCGCAGCTTTTATTTTGCTGCCGATTACGCCGATGACGACTTACATTTTTGCTGCTTTTATGGGTTTCTTATGGCTTTCTACCGTACCCCTTACGAATGGCATTGTCGCGCAAATATTTGGCGTGAAATATTTAACTACCCTCTCTGGCCTGGTGTTTTTTTCCCATCAATTAGGCAGTTTTTGTGGCGCTTTTTTCGGTGGGTATCTATACGATCAAACGGGCTCATATCAAATTGTTTGGTTGATTGCAATTGGCTTGGGTATCTTTGCCGGTTTAGTAAATCTACCCATTCGGGAGCAGGCTATTGCGCGCCCCGCCTTAGCCTAAGTACAATTCGAGTATGAAGCGCACTCTTTTTATTGCCGACAAAAGTCGAAAACCATGGCTAGTAGCCTTTTGGTATGCCTTAATTGCCATGGCGCTTGGCCTCAGCTTTACTGCCTACTACGCACCCTCAGTCATGGTCAATATTACCAATCAGGTCTGGGCTCTTTGTGGTTGGTAGCTGATAAAGATGCAGATAGCTTGAACGGTGATTCAGCCCGCCGTAGCACAATGGATAGTGCAACCGCCTCCTAAGCGGTAGATCCAGGTTCGACTCCTGGCGATGGGACCACTTTAAGTTATCCACAGCTTTTGTGGATAACTTGAAAAAAGCGCATGTAAGTCCTCAATTTGTATAGCGTGATCTTATCTGCTAAAAATTTAAGCATATGCAGTTGGGGCAAGCTAAACGCGCTTAAGCGAAAAAAAGTGTGCCGCAAATAAGCACCAAAATTGTGAATTCATTTGTAGGTGAAAATATTTTTTAACCAAGCCTTGCGGAATCGTTTACATTGTGATCTAGGCTAAACTGAACTAGATATTAAAAACAGTATTGGAGACACTTCATGTTGCAACAAATTCGTTACGGTATCGTAATTACCGCACTTATCTGTAGTGCCTTCACACAAATTGCGTTCGCGCAAAGTAGCTACCCTAATAAAGCCATTCGCTTAGTTGTGCCGTTTCCTGCTGGCGGAGCAACCGATAACATTGCCAGACCCTTGCAACTCGAACTACTTGCTACCGAAAAATGGAATGTCGTTATTGATAACAAACCAGGTGCGGGCGGCAACATTGGCGCCGAGGTAGTAGCTAAGGCTCTACCCGATGGCTATACCTGGCTAATGGCTTCGGTGGGCACGCATGGTATTAATCTTCCCTTGTATACGCAGGGCGGCGGCAAACTACCCTTTGACCCCATTAAAGACTTCACGCCAATAACCTTAGTAGCCGAACTGCCCAATGTCCTCATCCTTAATCTTGATTTTGCCAAACGCAACAACATTAATAGCGTCAACGATTTAATCGCCTATGCCCGCGCCAACCCAGGCAAAGTGAATATGGCCTCAAGTGGCAATGGCACTTCAATTCACATGGCAGGGGAATTATTTAAGTCAATGACCAAAACGTATATGGTGCATTTACCCTATCGTGGCAGCCCGCCCGCAATAACAGATTTAATGGCAGGCAACGTAGATATTATGTTTGATAATCTCCCCTCAGCAATTAACTATATTAAAGCGGGTCGACTCAAAGCCTTGGCAGTAA
>Ga0214919_10008456_pt1 | contig 13548 bp, 11 predicted proteins | sample LL1503_MetaG_FD_177994 | JGI IMG/M metagenome (GOLD analysis project Ga0214919, IMG submission 177994) | Freshwater microbial communities from Lake Lanier, Atlanta, Georgia, United States - LL-1503 | ecosystem: Environmental > Aquatic > Freshwater > Lake | place: USA: Georgia | collected...
AGGATTTGTTGTTTTAGCGAAGGAAAGGGACCAAATAAACCTGTTGACATATCGTACTTAAATAGTATATGATTAGGATTTGTTGTTTTAGCAGGGGGGCGACTACTTGGGAAAAAGAGGATGGAAAGGGGACCCGGCAAACATTGGCGGGGGCAAGCTCTCACAGCAGTACCGTGATCAGAAGATTACTGTTAAGCGGGAGTTCGTTACCGCACTAGCTAACCTCGCACACATGAACGTTGGTCAAATCGGTGCGGTAGCGCAGAGCGACGAGTTACCGGCTTTGCAGGTCTTGATGGGGCGCATAGTGCTTGATGCCATTGAGGGTGATAGCCATGCACGAACCATTCTACTTGATCGCTTGTTCGGCAAGGTAGCGGATGCCGTTGACGTATCGCACAGCCTTGAGATGGATTCGGACCTAATGGGTGTCCCTGTCGAGCAATTAGTAGCCATATTAGAATTACAGCAAGGGGGGGTAAGGGGTGACGTATCACAGGAATATGACGAACGAAGAACGGATGGCTTACCGGGAGAATCAGCTGAAGAATCCCAAGCCGGGGGAATACCTGCTAGGCTACGTGATCCCGCCTCCGCACTTGAGGGGACCGGAAGTGGGGACACCTGTGGACAACTCGGAGCTAATGGCCAAGATCATAACGGGGGGGACAGGGGATATAAAGTCACACCTATGGAAGTTAGGGACTCTTTACTGGAAGTTGGATACGTTGCAGAAAAATATAAGGGAGACGCTTTTAAGTAAGCGAGATGCCCGTATCTGCATCCTATCGTCCCGGCAAATAGGCAAGTCATACGTCTCTCTCTGCTATGCTATTGAGTACGCTATCAAGAATCCCGGTATCATCGTGCGGTACCTTGCTCCTACGTTAAAACAGTGTCACGACATCGTGGCTGATAACTTTGCGAAGATTATTGCAGACGCTCCGAGCGGCCTCATCGTGTCAAACAAGTCAGCCTATAGGTGGAAGGTTGGTAGTAGCGAGATCAGGCTAGGAGCCTTGGAACGTGCCCACGTCGACAGTAACCGGGGTGGTAACGCCAAGCTTGTGATCTACGATGAGTGTGGCTTTGTCGGCTCGGAAGACTTCCAGTATGCCGTTGAAAGTGTCATGTCGGCACAGCTACTCCGCTACGGGGGACGTGAGATATTCATATCCTCTCCTTCTGACGACCCTGAGCATTACCTGCATCAAGCGGTCATGCCCGAGTGTGAGGCAAACAACACCTTGTTCCGCTATACCGTTCACGACTCTCCTTCCATTACCCGTGATCAGATCGACAAGATTGCAGAGTCCTGTGGTGGCATGGACACGGATACGTTCAGGCGCGAGTATCTTGCTGAGATCGTGAGATCCCCTGAGAAGCTAGTCGTGCCGACCTTTGACGAGGTTAAGCACGTAGTTAAGTGTGAGCCTGTTCATGGTGCCTTGATGCATTATCAGGCTGATTGGGGCGGCGTGAGGGACAAGACGGTATTCCTTCTCATGGCCTACGATTATTTCCATGACAGGGTTCATGTCTTTGAGGAGAAAGTGTTTGATTCCAACACAACAACAGCAGTTGTGCTCGAGTCGCTTAAAGTTTGGGACGTTAAGTATCCCGACCTCTCGCGTAGCATTGACTGTCCCGGCCAATTGCAGGTGGACTTGGTACAATCCCATAATTTATTATTCAAAATACCAAATAAGGTTGATTGGCAGGCTAAGATTAACCAGATGAACATTCTATTCTCTCTCGGCAAGATCGACATTCATCCTAGCTGTACGTTTCTTATTCAATCCCTCAAGGGTGGCCGCTTTAACAAAATGAAGACGGACTTTGAGAGGACTAGGCTCCTTGGTCACTGCGATGCTTTATCTGCCCTTGCCGATGGTATCCGCGAACTTCCAAGGCAGAACCCTTATCAGGATGCTGTGCAAGATACGTTCAATTTCAATGTTGAGCGTCACCGCAAGGCTGACGATGCTCCTACTTTGATTAAAAGTTTCACAAGTGGCTTTAAGAAATTTGGCGGGAAGTAATGGCAAAATTTACGATCAACAGGCTACTTGAGACTAGCAAGTTTATTCAAACTAAGGCTGGCACAGAACTTACTGATTTCATTGACTATGTTGCTACGTTCAGCGAGCAAACTTTGCGCGGCCTTCGCAACAATCTTTCCTTTGGGGATAACTTTGCTTGCATCATTAAGACGGTTGATGTCGTTCACAACACGAATACCTTGATTCTTACAGACGGCACTATGCCCACGGGGATTTTGGTAACTCGCGTAATATCTACTGTTTACGGTGTAGATTCATTTGCTTGGTGGTTTAACGACAGTGGTCAGACGGTGGTGAAGGTTGGATTTTCGGGTGCTCCTACGGAAGCTCTGAAGGTCCGCCTAGTTATATTAACGGCCTAGTACCCATGAGGAGACAAAAATGGATCAAGGCGACGTGTCTGGTGCAGTAGATGGTGGTGGTGGCGAGGCGGCTCCTGTTTCTACGGAAGCTCCTGCCTCGGTGGCGGCTGAGAAGAAGTACAAGTTAAACGTGTATGGTTCCGAGGTTGAATTAAGCGAGAGTGATTTGGTGCGTGAGGCTCAGAAGGGTTTTGCCGCTGACAAGAAGTGGAAAGAGGCGAGCGAGTTACACAACAAAGCAAAGCCTGTGCTTGATAAATTACAAGCCGGTGATTTATCATTCATTTTGGAATCTTTACCGAAAGATAAGATTCGCGCCTTTGCTGAGGATTACCTGCTTGAGCAACTGGAATGGGATAGCCTTACTCCGGATCAGCAAGAGCATAGGGAACTCAAACGCTTCAAGGAAGAAACGGATCGGCAAAGGTTGAGTGAGCGTGAGCGTGCGGAGCAGGATGCTAAGGCTCAGGCTGTGAACCATTGGGCAGAGAAACTTGATACGGAGATAGCTGACGCGATTACCTCTAGTGGTCGCAAGGTTACTCCGAGGACGGTTAAGAGGATGGCGGAAAATATGCTGGCCTTGCTGGAGAAGCAAGCACCCGGTGATGAGTTTCGCCCAGTATCGGCTAAGGATGCTTTTGGTAGCGCGATCAAGGAACTTGAGACGGACGTTACTGACTACATCGGTGGACTCTCGTTAGAGCAGCTTACGAATATTCTACCCAAGAACTTCTTGGACGACCTTCGCAGGCAGGATGTTGACCGGGCGATGAAACAGAATCCTACCTACACAAAGCGGCAGGCGTCTGAGAATATCCCTTCAGCTAAGAAGACGAGCAAGATCACTTCTACGGATGATTACATTAAAACTTTAATAAATAAATTCGGGGGATAATATGTCAGATATGCACTTATTTTATTGGCAAGAGCAACTGTACCGGACGCAGCCTCGCATTCTGCGTTTGATGTACAAGATCACTGGTGCAAAGACGGTGGCTCCTATCGTTTCGCCGATTCCTGCTTTGGTTTCTTTCGACGCCATTACTCAGGCGCAGATCGACGCGCAGCTTGGAACTGTGAACGAGTTTTTGGCTGCTGCTTTTGACGCAACGTCTATGGGTAACGATGCCTTTGGTGGCGTTATTGCCATGAAAGGTCAATGCGCCAAGGTGCTCGACATGAAGGCTCAGTGCTTCAGCGCGTCGAACACGATTGTTACTCGTCAATGCCAAGCTCTTGGTCTGACCGCTTCTACTCTTGAGACGGCTCTTGCTTTGGGTTCGCAAGGCAACTTGGGCTTCAAGGTTAACTTTGGGAACACTCCTGATTTTGACGGCTTGACCGACGGCACAATCGTTATCGACATCACATGGATCAGCAAATAATTCTTAATACCCGAAGGGGGGACGTTATATGTCAGCAGTAAGTAATGGCGATGTACTTCAGATTTTTAAGAAAGTTTATGGGGATATCAACAACCTCGTTCCGGAAGATTACGAACTCGCAAAACTCATTCCTTACACTCAGTCGCAGCGTGTTGGTGATGTGTATGTTGAGGCTGTCATTCTGTCCAATGAAGTTGGTCAGACTTGGATGGGCAGTGGTACGGATGCTTTGGAACTCCAAGCTCCTATTGCGGGCGCTGTAAAGCAAGCAGAGGTTCGCGCCTTTGCTCAGGTTCTTTCCAGCTTGGTTCCCTTTCAGGTGATTTCTCGTTCGGCTGTTGCCGGTCCTACGGCATTCCTTCAGGCTACGCGCCACATCATTGCAAACAACATCAAGTCTCACGGCAAGTTCCGCGAGATCAGTCGTTTGTATGGTCAGTCGCCCAACCTGCTGGGTGCTACGTCCTACTACACGGGTACTTACCGTGGCGTGTCCTTCACGGCTGGTACGGGAACTTTGGTTTCTGACGTATACGGCTCGGTTGCTTTTGTTAACGGTGTCAATGCCGCTCAGAACTTGATTCTGTTCGACAAAGGTACGTTTGCAGCGGCGATGTGGGTTGGTATGGAAGGCGTGAAGGTTGCTCAGGTTAACGCTTCTGGCGTGATCTTGGCTTCCGGTCAGCTTGTGAGCGTTGACACAAACCTTGGTATCATCAAGGTGGACTTCGCTCCGACGGTTGCTACGGGCGTTAATCTTCAGCGCGTGGCTTTCACGGATTCCTTGGATGCTAAAGACATGCTCGGCATGGATTACATCCTTGGCCTTCGCGGCTCGCTCTTTGGAATTAACAATGCTTCCTACTCGCTGTTTCGCGGCGGTAGCTACGATGCAATGAACAAGAAGCTGTCTTTGGAAGTTCTTCAGAAGGCACTGGCTCAACAGGTCAACGCTGCCGGGATGGAAGGCGACGTTGTTTGTCATGTGAACCCAAGAAGCTGGTCGAGCCTTGCTCAGACGGAAGCAGGGGCTCGTCGTTACGACAACAGCTACAAGTCTGCTGAAGCTGAACAGGGCTTTGAGAAGCTCTGTTACTACACTCAGACGGGCAAGATCGAAGTGTCGGCTAACCGTTACGTTAAAGAAGGCGAGGCATTTATCATGTCTCCCGAGACGTGGAGCCGTTCTGGTTCAGCTCCTATTGGGTTCAACATTCCGGGTCTGGATGACTCGCGTTTGATCTACCCAAGCCCGAACCAGACTGCATACATCTTCCGTTCTTACTCGGATGAGTATATCTTCACTGCTATGCCAGCTCGTAACATCAAGATCATCGGAATTGATGACGAGTCAGCTACCTAACGTGTAGTTTCTTTCTGGGGGGGGAATTAAAAACTCCCTCCCCTTTTTTCTTAAATAAATTTTGTCTTGGAAGGACGCCATCAGATGTCAACACCTGTAACGTGGAACGGCAATTCTTATAATATTCCTGCGGCTGGCGAATTAAACTGGTCTAGCCTTAGCAACTTCTTGATTGCCCTTGGCAACAATGCTGCTGTTTCGGGGGGTGCTACTACCTACGGCTCCCGCGTAGTTACTTCAACACTTGATACTGCTGTTGGTCCTACCGATACTGTTATTTTGACTAATATCCCAGCACCTTCTGTAATTACTTTGCCAACCTCTGTTGGAAACACCGGAAGGGTTTTGGTCATTGTAGATTATGGCAACAGTGCTCTTACATCTAGTCGTCCAATTACGGTTACTCCTTTCAGTGGCGACTTGATTAACGGAGCGGCTACTTACGTCATTGGTTCAGATGGTGGGGCAGTAATTCTTGTCGGAGCAACTAACGGTTGGACTGTTATGGGGGCTTACGAAGGCTCCAAGATCCTCAACAGCCGGACCACTGCTACAAATGCAAATACGGCTAGTGCGATTGTGGCGAGAGACGGTTCTGGTAATTTTACAGCCGGGACGATTACGGCTGCTCTTACTGGGAATGCTACGACGGCTACGACGGCGGCCAACTTGTCGGGCAGTAACTTGACGGGCGACGTAACTAACGTAGCCAATGCGATGACGATTCCAAACGGCACAATTACTAATGCTAAAGTAAATGCTTCAGCGGCAATTGTAGACACAAAGTTAGCAACAATTGCCACGGCGGGTAAAGTTTCCAATTCCGCAACAACGGCAACTAATGCGAACACTGCTAGTGCAATTGTAGCTCGCGATGCTTCTGGCAACTTCTCGGCTGGCACCATCACGGCTGCTCTGTCTGGTAATGCAACAACAGCAACTAGCGCAACGAGTGCTACGTCTGCCGCTAACTTGTCGGGCAGTAACCTAACGGGTGATGTGACCAACGTAGCAAACGCTATGACAATCCCTGCCGGGACGATTACTAACGCTATGGTTAATGCGTCTGCCGCGATTGTAGACACCAAGTTGGCTACTATCTCCACGGCTCTCAAAGTATCAAACTCCGCTACGACAGCGGCTAGTGCAAATACGGCAAGTGCAATTGTTGCCCGTGACTCAAGCGGAAATTTCAGTGCTGGCACTATCACGGCGGCACTTTCTGGTAATGCTACGACAGCGACAAGTGCGGCAACTGCTGGATCAGCAACAACGGCTGGAACAGCAACGTCGGCCACGAGTATCACGGGAAATTTGACCGGAGATGTAACAAGTTCTGGGATGGCGACGACAATTACTTCAGGAATAATTACCAACGCAATGATCAACGCTTCGGCGGGGATTGTTGATACGAAGTTGGCGACGATTTCTACGGCCAGCAAAGTGTCTAACTCGGCTACGACGGCAACTAGCGCAAATACAAACAGCGCAATTGTTGCAAGGAACGGCTCAGGAGATTTCTCGGCGGGTGCGGTTACAGTTTCTCAATTAAACAATACGGGCGTAGTGGGATTAGCTCAAATAGCTACTCCAACGGCTCCACTTTCAACTGTAACTAACGTCTATGCCAAAACGGATGGCAAGATTTACCGTCAAACAAGTGACGGTGAGTTTGGAATTGGTAGCGGAAACGGTTCTGGAATTAACTACCTTACTGATTGGAATGACGGTTCTAAGGCAGTGAATTTGGTATCAACGGTAGGGGCGGCTGGCAACGTATCCGTTACTGGTAGTTACACAACGGCAACTTCTGCTTGGTATGCTGACGCAACTTCCGGGGCATCGGTTACGGCTGGTTCTTTTGTTGTAGGAAAAGCCTACGTCATTACATTTGTCGGAACAACAAACTTTGTTTCTATCGGTGCCGCTAGTTCCACGATTGGTGTGACGTTTGTTGCAACGGGCGTGGGTACTGGAACTGGAACCGCTGGTTCTTCCGCAATTTATTCAAACACAAACATAACTTTGCGTGGAACAACAAACTATTTAACTCAGCTTTCTAGCGCGTCTACTTCTGGAGCAACTTTTGTTCAATCTCCAGTTTTCTGTGTCGATGGAACTGATTTAGGTAAAGCTCTTGCGATTCAATTTGATGTTATCGGAAACACAACGGCTGACGATTGGGATGTGGTAGCTGTTCGTTACGATAGCGGTGGTGTATTCGGTGCGCTAATTCCTATCGCAGGGATTGCGAGTTCCACAACTGGAACGGCTTCCGCTCAGGTGCCTACGGGAACGACGACGTTCAGAGGCTTTTTTATCACTAACTCAACGGCTTCCGATGTTTACTCAATCCGCTGGCGGCGTAGGGCTGGTGCTGTTGCAATTCGTTTGGACAATTTAATTGTTGGTCCGAACAGCGTGATGACGGGGACTGCGATAACGGATTGGCGGAGCTACCCAACGGCGCAATCTAATTTCCCAATTACGGCCAGCACTGACCTTTGGAAATACAGACAAGTTGCCAACATTCTTGAGGCTAACCTAACTTTCCGCTCCGCAATTTCCGCCTCGGCATCAGAGGCGTACATAGATTTACCAACAGGACTAACTGTTGACACAAGCGTGTTTTCTAACGCCGTGGCTGATTTGGATGCAACGGCGAATTTTGGTGCGGTAGTTGGTCGCGTAGACATTACCGACTCAGCAACAGGGTTGAATCTACGGTATCAGGTGGTAATAAAGGCAAACTCCACAACGCGCCTTGTTTTAACAAACAGCGCACTTGCCGGAGCTACGGAGACTCTTAGCGGTGCCTTTTCAACCTACACAAGAGGGGCAACGGTTAAGTTTGAGGTCCCAATCACCGGCTGGTCCTCCAACGTCACAATGGCCGATAGAGCGGTTGAGGAGTATGTAAGTAATTCAGGAACAAGCACTACTGTTAGCGACACAACGAGTTTTGCTTACGGAGCAGCTGGTTCTCAAATACAAAACATTACAGCGGCTTTAAGTCGTCGCGTAAGATTTTCAACACCAATTCAAACTACTGATTCTATCGTTGTAGAAATTAGACCTTCTGGCTCAACTGTTTTTATTCCTGTTCAAAGTGTAGCAACCGATTCTTCTGGTAACGCTTGGTTTCAGCCTTGGACTTATCAAAACGGTGTTGAGTACGGCATGGGAAGAATTTTACAAGTATCTGGCTCAACAACAGATGTAGATATCCGTTTCGGTCAATATGCTATGTCCACTTCAACTTACGGCGCAATTGGTCAAACTTGGGCTTCTGGTTCTCCTGCTGCTGGTGCGGCTTTCTACCGCGTCCGCAAAGTATCCGGCGGCGCAGCGGTTGGGTTTCCAGTAGGCGCAAGGAACGTCATTGGTGACGTTTCGGGGACTGCGGTTCCGGCTGGATATATTGGGGAAATATTAACAGGAACAATTGCCAATAGCGGGGCTTCATACACTACAGGTACATTAAAAAACGTAAACTCTGTTGCGCTCACGGCTGGCACTTGGCTTGTTTACACTTATCCAACTATTGCTGTTGGAACTGCGTTAGGAGCTAATTCATTAATTGTTCAATCTATAAGTTCTTCCCCTTCAGCTCATCAATCAGAAGTTAGATGTGCTGCGAGTTTAACGGCTGACAACTATTTAAACCCGGCTATTAAATATGTAAACGTGTCATCGGCGACACCATACTATCTTAACGTCACAGTAAGTTTTTCTTCTGGAACTTGTACAAATGCTGCATCGACACTTATGTACGCAGTCCGTATCGCATGATCTTAACTATCCGCAAATTGCAGATAGCGTGCCTCGCGGGGTTTATCCTCGCGGGGTGCGGCCTTCTTCCTCGCACTCCGGAGAAGCCAAAACAAGAACGTAATCCTGTTCTCGTGGAGCGAGTTGCACTTTACAAGAGCTTGCAAAAGGATCGCCTCGACATCCTTGGCTGGGTTCAACCAAAGTGTGACTCGCTTCTTTTTACCTCTCTTTGCAAGGTTGCCGGTGGTTGCTCTCAGGCCAACATTTTGATGGCAAGAGACGAGGCGGGGGCGTGGCATAGGGATTGGCACCGCGACTGTTGGCAGACGGGGGGCAGCGCAAGCACAATCTCTAAGGATATGCTTATGGGCCTCGCTTATTACGCCGCTTTTTCGGCTGGCAAGCAAGAGGGGTGCCAGATAGCGCAAGGTGTACTTGACTATGCAATTTCGCATAATTTGGTAATGGGTCAGCCAGCGAGCGAAGTAGGAAGGGTAATAATAACTCCGTCACTAATTGGGGTTTTTTCCGATATAGAGGAATTACAATGTCCAACTTCCTTAAAACGTCTTGCTGCTCCTCAGACTGATGTTGAGGACATCTTAGATGCTCTACTTGTCCGGAAAGGATTTGCAGCGCATTTACAAGTGCTTCGGATAACGCTAACTGCAAAACTAAAAGGTGGGGTGTCAGTTCTTGACTTAGAAGTGCTACAGCGTCTAGCTCAACGGGAAAGCGAAAATGCTTTATTTCAGGCAGCGTATCATAAGTTTCATGACGGCATTCAATATACCGCCGAACAGCTTTTACTAAACGAGCGTCGGTTCCCACAGTTTCACCTCCCGGATTTATCTAACTATTGTACTCATTATTTGTGGCAACGCGACATGGCATCGAATAGTGGGGTCAATCCTGATTGGCTACCATGTTCAGATGGTAAGTGGGACGGGGTGGACTTTCTGTTCGCCGCTTGGATGGCTGGCTACTAAACAAGGGGGGGAATAAATGCCTAGAGTAACTGTTGAACAGATAATGATGACTGTTTTGACGGCTCTTTTGACCTTTGCTGTAAACTTCCTAAAAGACATGAGCGTTAGCGTAGCAAAACTTAATGTGCAAATGTCGCAAGTGATTGATAGAATAGCAGTAAGTAACGACAAACTAGATGACCACGAGTCAAGACTAAGCAATTTGGAGAGAAGAAAATGATGAAAGAAGAAGGCAAAATAGGCGCGTTGAAACTTCTTATTAAAAATATGATGTCTAAGATTGTTGGTGGGGACGGTGACGACGAGATGCTTGAGGGAGACATTGCTGAGGAAGCTGCTCCTGACGTCAAAGCGCACCCTGAGATTGCTTCTCCCGGCGAAGGTAACGACGACGAGCTAAGACAAGCGGTGGCTTTAGCTTTGGGGGGCAAACGTCCAAAATCAAAATCCGTAACCAAGGTGTCTTTTGGCTTTATGGGCGACGCTGGTAAGAGCGATATGCCTAAAATGAAAATGAAGATGAAAAAATGACGGTTACAACGGATCAATTCATAGCAAACGTAAAGAGGCGGATTACCATTCCTGCCTCGCAGGCTTTAATGTCCGACGAAGATATTTTGGCTCATGGCGACCACCAAATGAGGGTGCGCGTTTTGCCGATGATTAAATCCATTCGGCAAGAGTTTTTTGTAGTTAAAAAGAACCAGTTGGTGACGATAAACAAGGCGGAGTACAAGATCCCCCACCGGGCGGTTGGCAGAACCCTGCGAGACATTAAGATGGTGGACGCTACCGGCAACATCACGGTGGATTTGGTACAATATGCTGAAGAAGACATTTCATATATTAGCAATTCTGGCGGGTTTGTTCGCCGTGGCTTTTATTTCCGGGGCGATAGTGTTGTCATTGTTCCAACACCAAACATAAGCACCTTAACCCTTGAGTTTTGGTACGAGTTGCGTCCTAGCAAGATGGTGCCGACGGATTATGCGGCGGTGGTATCTGGGATTGCCGGAAATCAAGTGACTTGCACAAATATAAGCTCGCAGTTCCCTTACAGCGGCTCGGTCACAGTAGACATCATAGATAATTATCAAGGGAACAGCACAACGGCTTACGATTTGGTTGCTACAAAGGCTGGAAGTGTTTTTACTTTCACTTTAACGGATCTTCCCGATAGTTTGGCTGTGGGAAATTACGTTGCCATTGCTGATACAAGTCCCGTTGTCCAACTTCCTGAAGAAGTGACGGTATTTTTAGAGACTTTGACGGCTATTCGGGTCTGCCATGCAATTGGCGACTTTGAAGGCAAGCAAATTTTAGAGGCAGAAGCTACGGTTGAAGAAACTGCTATGAAATTGATGCTTCAGCCAAGGATTGAAGGCGAAACACAGAAAATTATTAACCGTGATGGTCTACTTCGCAGAAGTAGGTTCAACTTTCGGCGAGGGTTCTTTGGATAATGCCTGTAACCTATCCAGAAATCAGAAAGTTTGCTGGATTATTCCTTCAGCGCAATAGTTTCAACGTACCAGACGGTGCGCTTGAACAGGCTGAAAACGTAGTAATCAGCCAAGACGAAACAATCCAAAAAAGGCGGGGTTTCTATCGGTATTTTAATAATACTGTAGATGTTTTGAGCAACGTAACTTTGTACAGAAACAGTTTAGTTGGTATATTTGCTGGAAGCATAAAATATTTCACAAATACGGGAACGGCTCCAAACGAGACGGGGACGGGTACAACCATATCCGGTTCTATTAGCGTAACCTCGCCCCGCAAAGCTCGCACGTTACAGGCCAACAACAACTTATATGTAACGACAGACAACGGTGTTGTTAAGGTCGAGAACTTAACGGGCGAGCCGGTAAGAGAGTCGGGCATCCCTCCTGCAATTGACATTGAAGGGGTGTCTTATCCAGATACTAATGTTGGGCCGGTTCTAGCTGACACGCAAGTATCTTACCGGGCGTGTTTTGGAAGAAGGGACAGCAACGAGAACTTGCTGCTCGGTGCTCCTAGCCAGCGGTTTTACTATAGCAATCCCAAGCTGACTGGATCGACAGTCATTGTTAGCACTACTCTTGTGGCTACGGTAGTAACGCTTTCGGCTCACAATTTGATTGTTGGAAGTGTTGTTAAAATTAGCGGGTATGCTGGAGCAAGCCCTACAGACATTAACGGGACTCGAGTAGTTACCACGGTAATTAGTCCTACAAGTTTTACTTTTGCTACGGCAATTACTGCAACTTTTACTCCGGCTGCCGCGTGTACTGTTTCCGTAGACCGGCAAGTGTTGTTGCAAATAGGAATCCCCTACGGGATTGACCATACAAGTGGTTATTTCTGTCAAATTTACCGGACAAGTCCAAGCGCGTCGGCAACGGCACTTCCTCTCGGCGACTGGGCTTTGTTAGATGAAATAACTCTCAACACGCCTAACACAAGTGGGTTTTTTACCTATGTAGATAACGTCGATGAATTGTTTCGAGCCAGCTCGGTGGTTTTATACACCAACGAGAACAGCGCGGAAGGCGAAGCTCAGGCTAATTACAGAGCACCTCTTTGTGCTGACGTTACTTACTTCAAGAATCATTCTATCTACGGCAACTGTGCTACGAGGCACTTGCTTAACTTGGCTGTGGTTGCCACGGATAGCGGTGCTAACGGAGATACTGTTAGCTTTAAGGTTGGAAGTAATACCTACGACTACTACGCTCGCGTAGGCTACGGGAACACCCTTTACGGTGCTTATCAGGGCGATATTGCTGTTGCGTCTCCTACAACGCTAACCGTAACCACCCCTACGGCCCACGGGTATCAAGTTAACGACGTAATTATAGTTTCTAATTACATTGGCAACGGAACTTTTGCCGACGGTTCTCATACCGTAACAGCCGTAACTACCTATACTTTCACCATGTCTGGCGGCGTAGCTACGTTATCTGCTCCCAAGTTTATTTCGTTCTGGGCTAAACAAAATGCGGCTGGAAACAAGTTATTCACTTTGTCTCAGATCCCCAACGTCATTGGCGCGGATTTGGCGAATACGGCAAGGGGCATAGTTAAGGCGGTCAACCGAGACACAACGACAACTATTTACGGCCTCTACACAAGTTTAGAGGACAAGGTGCCGGGTCAATTTTGGGTTCAGGGTAACGGTTTTGTAGATACGATTTTTGCTAAGGCTAGTACGAGCAGCATGGCACTTTGTTTTGCCCCTACCCTTCCGACATCGTTTAGTTCTGGTACTCAAGTTTTTAGCACTAACGATCAGCAACTTAACGCTTTCTTTTCGTCCAAGGTGCTAGAGCCAGAAGCAGTACCCCTGCCCAATGTGTTTCCGGTGGGTTCTCGCAACGCTGCTATTTTGCGAATTGTGGCCTTACGCGACTCTATGATCGTTATAAAACAAGACGGCGTTTACCGGGTGACGGGAACGAGTCCCTCTAATTTTGAAACCACAATTTTAGATAACACCGTGTTTTGCGTGGCGGCTGATAGCGTCGTGGTGCTTAACAACTTTCTTTATATGCTCTCTAACCAAGGCGTCGTAAGGATTAGCGAGACAAATGTTGAGATCATTTCTCGCAAGATAGAAAACGTAAT
>Ga0214919_10008458_pt1 | contig 13546 bp, 16 predicted proteins | sample LL1503_MetaG_FD_177994 | JGI IMG/M metagenome (GOLD analysis project Ga0214919, IMG submission 177994) | Freshwater microbial communities from Lake Lanier, Atlanta, Georgia, United States - LL-1503 | ecosystem: Environmental > Aquatic > Freshwater > Lake | place: USA: Georgia | collected...
AATGGAATCCAGTTACTAACTTGAGTAGAAAATAGTCTGACAGCCGTGCCACTGACTACAGTAAGTGCTGTAACAACCCCGCCACTCACTGAAACAACTTCTAATACTAAATCATTTGTAGTAGCTGCGCCGCCTAGCAATGCTCCGCTTACAGTTATAGTATTACCTACTGCATATCCTGTTCCACCGGCACTTACACCGGTCCCTGTTAGAGAATATATAGAGTGACTTTGAATAGATGCTTGTACAGTCAATCCTGATCCACTTCCACCAGTAGTAGCTATACCAGAAAAATTTGTAACGGAGCTTGATAATGCTCCGCCAGCGTTAACAAACGTAGTAACTCCACCAACAAAGCCAGCTTGTGATAGTATAGTAGCAGAAAACCCTTGGTTAGCTCCGGCTGTTACTATATAATCATTCATTACAATGTCACCACCTTCGGTATGCACTAATTGAACAGCGCCGTCAGTAGTTAACAATGCAGTTGTATAAGGAATAGCAGTAGCTAACCAAGCAGTTACAAATTGTAACGGAGTGCAATCATCAGGAATAGTAACAGTATATTGACTTGACAATTGATCACTATTTGGTATACTAGTTTGAACAAAAATACTTGCTGTTGACAAAGTATACGGTAACGCTATTGTGAAATCTGTCTCAGTGCCGGTTGCTACAGTTGGACCTGTTGCTGCTCTTTCCCATAAATATATAGGATCTGTTTTGTTCATAAAAGGCGAGTCAGCATCATATTGTGCGTAGACAGTACCTACCGGAATAGCTTTTCCGCCGGTAGCGTCAACAGTCGCATCTGCTTCCCAGTTACTAGTAGCCAATGTTACAGATTTTGCGTTCCAAGATCCAGTAACTGAATTATATTCAGAAACAACCGGGGTCAAGCCAAGACCTGCACTACTAGCCTTAATCCATACTGAGCCAGTTGGATGAGGATATGTTTGACTACTTGACCACAACGGCATTTCCGCTGAAGTACCATATACAACTTGAGGTTGATAGTAATTTTGTGCAGTTAGTCCTATATCAGCTAACACTGTTCCAGTACCAGAGATACCGAGATATTTATTACCAGTAGTTGATGAGGGTTGAGAAGAATATATTACTAATTTACCTGATACTACGCTTGCAGTAACAAAGGCATATCCCAGTGTATTGATAACATTTTGAACACCTGTAACATTATTATTAGGGGATACAGGAACTGTAATTGTCGTAGACCACACCCCACTTAAATTAATAATTAAAGTGTCACCGGCAGTTAATGTAGGGTTAGAATTTGTACCTTGAACAGTTGGCCATTCCTTTTGCCAAAACTGGTTTCCCAATACTGTCCAAGTATTAGCACTAGTTTTGTAATAATATTGTTGATATGCGCTATCAGCTTGAACAGTAGCATTGATTGCATAATCACCAATATTACCAAAACTGTTAATAGGTACACCGTTAGACAAATATGCTGAATCTGTTATAACAATTGGAGTGATTGCTGAAAATTGTCCGGTGGTTGCATTGAACTGGAAGATACCCCATGTAGTATTAGTTGTATCTAACCAATATGCACCATTTGTTGGTGCACCTGAAGGACGACCAACTGAACCTACTAGTGATGCTAAATCAATATCAGCACGTAATGTATATACCCGATTAGTTGTCCCTAATGCTGAATAAGCAGCTAAAAGTCCGTATTCGTTTAATTCATAACCTTGGATTGGGGTTCCTGCTGTTGTTGTATAGAAGAACGGTACACCATAGAAATCAACCAAATCTTTTTGACTTGTGATTTGATATAATTTACCTGCATTTGCCGCAGTAGTGCCGGCTGCTACACCGGTGCCGGACGGATTTGCTTTATTCTGTGCTGTTGCGAAAACTACAAGCGGTACAGATGCGCCTGGTGCTGGTAAATATTGACTTTGGTCAATGATTGTGACTTCTACGCCTGGTGATGTTAATGCCATTTTATTTTTCCTTTAGTAAAATTGTGAGGTTTACAACCTAATTGCATACTATTATTTATGAATAAATTAAAAAAAGACGGTATAACCATACCTTTGAAGGTCAGAAACAACTAAATATAGTATGTTAAATCAACGTCCAATATGTAAAACATGTAACAAGAATCACTCAGCAATAAACTATAAACGTGATGGCGTCACCCATTACAGAAGCATATGTGACGAATGTGGTAGGAAGAAGCATAAGCAAAAACCACACAAAGCCAATTGGACTAAGAGTGGTTATAAGAAAAAAGCCACATGTGATTTATGTGGCTTTAAAAGTTTATTTAGTACACAAATAACAGTGTTTCACGTTGACGGGAACTTAGAACATATAGAACATACTAATTTACGTAGTATTTGCTTAAACTGTGTAGAAGTTGTGAAAAAGAAAGAGGTTACTTGGCGACGGGGTGACCTTCAGATTGATTATTAATTATCTCGTACATCTTATTATGTAACTCGTCAATAGTTCCGTTATTCTCAACAAGATAATTATAGTTTAATCCTATACTGCTGTATTCACTAGCATGAATTCTTAATCTATCTAATTCCCTCTTACTTATTGCCCAAGATGAATTGCCATTCGGTCCTCTATTGTATGATATCGCAGAATCATACCAGTCGGGATTGGGGCCACGCTGCACTCTAATTGCTACTCCGCCTGCATTTTTAATAGCAGCAACTTCATTGGAAAATCTACAGTCTGTAATTACGATGTTATCACTGGTATCACCTAGGTGACGCATTAAAGATGCAATCCAAATATCATCGTGAAAATGTTTTCGTAGAATATCTGTTCCCCAGTACTGTAATACCCACCTTGGTGTTAAGTTTGGGATACCCAATCGTGATGCCCACCATTCATCAATCTGGTCACGCCATTCTCTACTTTCAGGAGTTCTCCCTTCAAGTAGAGACCTATCCCAAGAGAAAATAACAGAAACGCAATCCTTAAGCGAGTCAGCAAATGCCATCTGTTTGAAATTGTGCTCAGTGGCCAAAATACTAGCCACTGTTGATTTTCCAGAACCTATCAATCCTGTGATGCCAATAATCATAAAAGAAAACTCCTGTAACAATACTTATTATATTACAGAAACAAGACAATATAAAGCATTTAGGTCAATTATCTACATCATTGTTTTTCAAAGTAACTAATGCGTCTTTTACTCCAGCTTGCTTTAATCCAGCATAACGATGATGACCATTTATAATATCATATTTTCCGTCTGGACGAGGTTTTACATATAATGTACCTTGTTTATCGTTCCATTCAGGTGTTCCTGCTCGTCTAGCAAATATATCAACTATGTCTGGATCCATTTGATTCCAGTCATATGAATCTCGTGTAGGGACAAGTTTATCTAAACTGACCCTAAATGATTCAACGATAAATTCACTAGTTCTCATTTAGCCCTGAACCCATGTAAGCGGTTGTGAAAAATCCACATACTTCTTTAAATCTTCAATGAGTAATTCCATTGCTGCTTTACCTTCTGCTTTCATAGCAGTACCATTCAATGTTGTACCACCACCTGGACCTGCGATAGTTCCAAATTTCTCGCGGGCTTCACCAATCATGAGTTTAAGATTAGCTAGTATAAAGTCTCCAATCCAAACACCAGCACCTGGATCTTGTAATAGTATTTCTTCGGTCTTCTGTACATCCGCCCATATCAATACACGTTCGCCTGATCCTTTTGGATCCCGTACAATACGCAATACTTTGGACACTGGGTTAAATGTATATGTTACATAACCACCGAACATCCTTGCTGCTAACTCAACATAACCTGCATAAAAATCATATGTTGCCATACCACCTGCATAGTTATAGTTAAGCAAATAGGTATTTAAAATAGCACTAGAGAACGGATCAAAACTACTACTAGATGGACCAGTTTCTAAACCAATCGTTCTACGGAAAATACTTCTGACATTAATAAACTCAGCGGGAAGAGTGTAAGTATCTACATTCTTTTCAATAGTCATTAGAATATAAGATTCTTCAGTAGCAGCTTGTGCCCTTTGACGATAAACCTTAATAGCGTAATTGTACGCAGCTTCGTAATGTTGAGGATCCAATTCAATATCAATCATCCCGTCACCAAGACGATATCTAAGATTAGTAAAGAGACCCTCTTTTAATTCATCTAATGTTAACCCTGAAGGTGTAGAAAGAGGACTAGCAGTTGGATATGTTGACATAAGTGTTACCTAATAATACTATTTATCAGGTAACACACTAGTCCTAGTATTACAAGTCGCCGTCTTTACGATTTTCAGAATAGTGTGCGTCAAACTTTCCACCGGGATAGCGTGACTCTAGTTTGCGTACATTCTCTGCAATTACTTCATTAGGATCAAGATTCAATGCACGACATGCATTTACCCAGTACCACATAATGTCACCGAGTTCACGTTTCATATGGTAGACATTCTCATCAGACAATGCTTTACCCTGAAAAATGATCTTTTTGGGCACTTCAATAAACTCACCGCTTTCTGCTGCTAAACCAAAACATGCTGTGATTAGTAATGGGATGTTAACATCAGGTCCATGTTTCATTTGATTGTCTGCTAAGTCTATTTCGTAGTTAGCATCTAATCTATCACATGTATCCATAAATGTAGTCAAGTCATTACTTGCTTTGCTGGTTACAGCTTCTACGAAATCTTTGTATTTGTTTAAATCTATGTTCATTACCATGCTTTCAAAATTAGCATTGACTCATTAAACCGACCATTCGGTGTAGTGGACACTGCTTTAATATCTGTAAAATACTTACGTGCTGCGGGCTTACTACCCATAACTTCTTTGATTTGCTCACCCGGCTTACGTAATGTTTTTACTTCGCTCTTTGCCGAATCAAATCCTAGCAGTGTGCTGCCTTTAACTGTAAAGGTCTTGCTGTAATCATCTGCAATGTAGTGATGCAGTTTACGCTTTGCCGTGTCATAGACCCAGGCTTCGCTTGCACCATGCAGTTTTGTAGGGTGAATGCTAATCAAGTCTAGCTTTGCAGCCACATCCTTGAACAACTTCAAGTATTTCAATTTAGAAACAATCTTCTCTACCGGTACTGCTTTCTTCTTGCGCGGAGCCTTACTTGCTTTCTTGATACTGATATAGCTATTTAAGTCACTGAGAACACCATCAATGAATTTAAGAATATTACGAATCTGAATCTTACCCAAGAAACTATAACCTTCTTTAAGATACTCGTCACCATCAGACAGTTTCTGAAATTCTTCTTGTTTGCGTTTCCAGATTTCAACAATGATCGGGATATGTTGTGGCATGACATTGTATTTTGCAACAATATCAACTGTCTTGTCTGACGATTTGCCAGTAGTCACAAAATCGTCAATCATCCCTTCCATTTCACCTGCGGCATCTCGTGCTTTTTCTTTCAGAATTTCCTGAATATTGGGGCGGGCTACTGTTTCTTCTTCCTTAACAATACTAGTCTGACTAGTTTTTGTTTCAGTTTCGGTTAGTGTCTTAACCAACCGCTGGATTTCATTTTGCAGGGTAAGTTCTTCATGCTCGGTCAATTCTAGACCACGCATTGTCATACGTGCTACCCAGCATAATGTAACAATGAATTCGCTTTCATGTACTTTCCTAAGCATTTTAGCTTGATCGGTACGTTTGTTGTAATCTAGATATTGCACCATCAATTCCCTAGCATCTTTTTTGCTATAGAATCGGGTGTACCACGTAAAACTGCGGGCAAGAGCCGAGAATCGTGATTCAGTGTCGGGTTGGATTGGGAAGAAGGGTTCTTCACCCATGTATTTTGTATCAGCATCCCGCGGGTTAAGTGCTTTTACAAAATGCTCATCCGTATGTTTGCGAGTAGCCATGTGTATTCCTAATGTTGTTTAATGTAGATTATAACAGTGATTGTAATTATTGTCAATCTTTGATCTTGAAGGGCTTGTATATTGTGCGGCCATTTGCCTTGCAATATACTTTTTTCCATTCTTCCGGGACATCCCAACGGCCAAATTCGCTTAGTGGGATCCCAAGCACCTCCATCAGTCGGTGCTTGAAGCTCGCCCATCCGCCCCTTTGAGCACCAAGTTGTTTTGCGTTAGTAACAGTTGCTTTTATCATTTTTTTATTATATACCCAAAACCATTTAATGTCAACTGTTAATCTAGGTCAACGCCCCACCGATTGAAACCGTAAAAAGTTTCGTAGGTTGCCCGCAGATGCTCCCCCGGGAAGTAAGGGTTCTCTACGATAGCGTAAGGACGATCAAGCTCATCCAAGCCCATGCTGATCATAGGCAGGTCCCAGAACTTACCGTCATTGTCATTATCACTGGAATTAAAAATGTAAACTTTCATCCTGCTCTCCATTAATTAACTGTCTAAGTACGTATTATATACCCAAAACCATTTAATGTCAAGCCACAGTAACAAAATCTTCCGGGGATTCTACTACTTCAATTACATGAGACTTGAAACATTCTATTGCATCATAGTATTCAGCAGAGAAATTAGTGTTTTTACCAGCAACTTCCAGTTGATACTGATAGTTGCCTGTACGCCACAGAACTACACGCTCACGGTTCTTGTTGTAACCATCTGCGATATACTGAATTTGATTCATTTCGTAGTCCTTTAATTAACTGTCTAAGTATGTATTATATACCCAAAACCATTTGTTGTCAAATTTAGACTACTTTTGCATCCATCATTTCAGCAAGGATAAACTTGGCAACGTTCATTTGTTTACGCACGTATTCAACTGAGCGAGGACCTGTGCCCATCGCCATCATTTCTTGACAGTCAGACATAATGCCCATTACGACCATTTCTAGACCAGAATACTTAGCGGTAATACTTTCCATGTACTGTTCACGGATTTCTTGTTCACTCATACCGTAGCATTTAGTTTCAAATTCAGTCATTTCAACTCCTTTAATTAACTGTCTAAGAGTGTATTATATACCCAAAACCATTTAATGTCAAGTTTTGGGTAATGCACCGTCATCTATATTTACGATAAATAAGTAATAAGGTAGATTAATTATGCCCCGGCTTTCACTTTGGCGCCCCAATAAAACGAACGATTACAACTTTTTTGATAGAATCATATCAGAACAGTTCACCGCAGGTTCTACGGATTTGTATGTACATAAGTATATGGGTCCCACCAATCAAGGAGCTTCTACTGATTATACACAACCAGATTATGATGTATTAGCCCCAACTAATATACAAGACTTGCTATTCTTAGAGAACCGTGACAGAACATATGATCCGAATGTTTATCGGTTGCGCGGCCATTATAATGTACAGAATTTAGACTTTGATTTAAGTCAGTTTGGTTTGTTCTTAAATAATGATATCATATTCATTACTGTTCATTACAATGACATGATTGATTTGGTTGGTAGAAAATTAATGGTTGGTGATGTAATTGAATTGCCTCACTTGCTTGATTATAATCCGTTGAAAGAAACAATACCTGTTGCATTAAAACGATTCATGCAGGTTACCGATGCTAACTATGCAAGTGAAGGTTTTAGCCCAACTTGGTTCCCTCATCTATGGCGTATCAAATGTGAACCACTAGTTGATAGTGAAGAATTTAGTCAGATATTAACTGCACCGATAGACCAAGACACATATCTCGGGATATGGGATAAAGATAAAACTTATCCTGCAGGATATGTTATTACTTACGGTGACAAAAATTATAAGGCATTGATTGATGTTCCTGTAGGGATCAATCCACCTAATACTACATATTGGCAACTAGATACCGCGGACAATCTTAAAGATATTCTTGCTACTTATAATACTAACATTGCAATCAATGATGCTGCGCTTCAAGAAGCTGCTCGTCTTGTTCCAAAATCAGGATACACTACCAACAATTTATATATTGTACCTACATACGGTGAATACTCAAGCAACGGTGTATTATCCAGAGCAATTAATAATCCTGCTCCACCTGTCAATGTGAACACAAATGGCGGAGTACCTAATCCTGCGTATACAGGTACAGTTATGATGGTTCGTAGTACTCAATATAAAAATTCTAGTCCAGTAATCAGAATACCTAAGGCAGCAATCAAAAGTATTTGGGATATAACTGCTGATATGGGATATGATAAATTAGATGTGTTCAATACCACTCATTTAGAAACATTCACCCTAGCACCAGATAGAACAGATACAAATTCAGGTAGAGTTAGTGGGGAAATAATACTAACTGCTACTAGTAATGGACCAATTACAGGACCATATGGTACTGCGGATAATACATATGCTACCGCTGATGCTGACCCCGAACTTCCGGGATTTACTGGAACAATTAGTCAACAAATGGATTGGAGAGCAGATTGTGATCCTGCATTCCAGTTTATAGCACGTAGTAGTCCCCGTAGCTTTGGTTATAGTGCTGGTTATATGACTGGTGACGGGACTGCTCCCAATGGATTCCCAACGGGAATATTAGGGCTAGATGGTGCTTCTGTGTCTGGTGCTGGTATCAGTTTCCCGATAAATCCTCAAGTGGGTGATTATTTCTTACGAATTGATTACTTCCCTCAACTATTATATCGTTGGGACGGTAGAGTATGGATTAGAGTATCATCTAACGTTAGAACAGACACTGGATTCACTGAACAAGATCAATCATTATTATCAGGCTTCATTAATGATACAGCACAGACAAAACTTACTAACGGTACGTATATACCGCAACGTCAAGCATTGTCTACTGCTTTAACATTACAACCAGATCCAATACCACCGCAAGCATAAAGAGTAAACATGGCACAATTTTTTTACGATTCGCAGATCCGCAGATTTTTAATTCAGTTTGGAAAGATATTTAGTAACTGGGAAGTTACTAAAGGAAAAGACCCTGCAGGTAATGATATTATTATGCGTGTACCAATCATGTATGGTGATAGCAGTAGACAGGCTGCAACTATTATTGCTAATAATAGCGCAAGTAACTTGCCTAGCGCACCTTTAATTACATATTATATAAGCGGTCTAGAGTACAATCAAAAATGGACTCAGGATCCTACCTTTGTAGATAAGATTAATGTTCGCCAACGATCATATAATCAAGAAACACAACAATATGAAACTGTACAAGGTCAGGCATTCACGGTTGAAAGATTAATGCCAGTTCCATATACATTAAGAATCACTGTTGATTTTTGGACAACCAACTACAATCAAAAATTACAATTGGTTGAACAACTAGGAACATTATTCAATCCTGCATTAGAGATTCAAAGTACTGATAACTTTTTAGACTGGACTAGTCTTAGCGCAGTGTTTCAAGATGGGTTGACTTTCAGTAGTCGTAGTATTCCAGTTGGTACAGGCAATCCTATTGATGTCATGAGTTGGAAATTCTATATGCCAATATGGATCACTACCGCAAGTAAAGTCAAGAAGATGGGTGTTGTTGAGAAAATTATAGCAAGCATTTTTGCAGGCAATGCACTGCAAGACATGCAGAACGATGACATGTTATTGGGGACAAGACAAAAGATTACACCATACGGATACAAGCTATTATTAATAGGAAATACTTTACAGATATTACCAGAGGCTATAGCATTTGATCCATCTAATATTAATTTAAATCTACCAGCTAATCCTGATACGGATATATATTGGTCTAGTGTATTGAATGTATATGGAGCAGTTAAACCGGGTATTAGTCAAATTTGGCTGCAAAATCCATATATGACTACTGACATTGTAGGCACTATTGTACCTAACCCCAATGATGATAGGTTGTTGATTTACAACATTGACCCTGATACCTTACCGCAAAATACATTAAGTCCAGTTGATGGTGTGGTAAACCCTCAAATGACCGGTCCTAATGCAGGATTGCCTGGACCAATCAACGGTCGTAGATATTTGTTAACTGATAATATCGGTGCACCCGGTGATAGCACGGTAGCATGGGGCAATGTAATCGCTTTTGCCAACGACATTATTCAATATAATGCAAGTACAGGTGAATGGGGTGTAAGTTTTGATAGTACTGCTGCAACTCCAACAACACTAGAATATGTAACCAACTTAACTACCAATGTTCAATATCGTTTTGTAGATGACATTTGGATGAAAAGTTACGACGGATGGTATGAGGCTGGAGACTATTCTATAGTTATTTGATAAATAATAGTGTAGTTCGCGGGCGTCCACTCCCCAACTACTCTAATGCTACAAAGGAGCAATCAGCATGACTATTTATTATGTTTACGCATATTTGCGTAAATCTGACAACACCCCTTACTATATTGGCAAAGGTAAGGGCGGTAGAGCATACGACTCAGTAAATCATAGGGTAAAAGTACCAACTCGTGATAGGATTATTATACTAGAACAAAACTTGACTGAGTTGGGAGCCCTTGCAATTGAAAGAAAGATGATAACCTGGTATGGTAGAAAAGATTTAGGTACAGGTATACTTAGAAACATGACAGATGGAGGTGACGGAACTGCTGGCTATAAACAATCTAAATCACATACCAAAAAAATAAGAGATGCAAATTTAGGAAAAAAGGTAACTGATGTTACCAAAGAAAAGATTCGTAGTAAATTAATAGGAATAAAGCATACCGCAGAACAAAATATGGCAAAAAGTCAGCGGCAGCGTGGGGTGAAAAAATCTAAAGAGTGGATAGAAAAGATGAGTGGAAGAAAGAACCCCCTAGTATCTGAAAAACTTTTAGGTAAACCAAAACCAATTATTCAATGTCCGCATTGTAGTAAAGAAGGAGGTGCTAGCGCAATGCATAGATGGCATTTTTCTAACTGCAAGTCATTATAAGATAAATCATAGTATGAGCAATACATCGGCAGGAGTTTTCTTTTATAGTAATAAGACAGATCGCTACTTATATCTATTACGCACCGATAATAAAAATCCGGGAAACTGGGGAATTCCCGGAGGCAAAATAGAAGATGATGAAACTCTATTTGAAGGTGTTGCAAGAGAATGTCAAGAGGAACTAGGGTCTTTCCCTTACAATGCAAAATTAGTTCCTATTCAAAAATTCATCAATCATACATTCATATATCATACATTTTTCTGTGAAGTAGCAGATGAGTTTGTGCCAAATCTGAATGAAGAACATTGTGGTTATGCATGGGTAGGTGATAATCAATATCCCAAACCATTACATCCGGGATTGTTTAACACCGTAAATTTTGATGTGGTTCAATCTAAATTAAAGACACTTACAAAAAAAGAGACCTAAGTCTCTTTTTTTATTTAAGTATTGCTGATAGCGTAGGGAAGCCTAACGAGCCGATTATTATACCGGCCCCCATCATCATCCATCGCCATTTTTCTAATACTGAAATTTTACTAGCCAATTCACTGTGTTCTTTAACATCTTGCTCACGCATAGATTTTAGCATTTGTCTAGTTTCTTCTGCGTTAGATATAATAGCATCATGAAGTGATTTCAGATCCATTTTAAGTTCCCCTATTTTTTCTTCGAGGGTCTTAACTTGAATCTGAAGTACTGCAATTTCAGTTTCTGGCTGCATTTTAGCTACCTTACTTGTTGCAGTTGCCATGATTAAGCACTAGCAATAACAACAATTGGGTTAGGCTGACCGTTAGCGGCATTAGCAGTGAATGCTGTGTTGAATGTAGCAATTACATCAGGGTTTACAGTATTCAATACTGCTAGTCCTGTACCTGTTCCGGTTGCTGTAGCAGTGAACGTGATACCAGTAATATTACTTGCTGCACCACATGCTGTCCAGTTTGTTGTACCAGAACTATAAATTGTGTACAATGTACCAGGTGTTAATGAACCAGGAGCAACTGTTGCTGGGAATGTTTCAGAGTTGTAATCATTTACACTTGAAATATATGCTGTTGCAGAAGCTGCATCAGTAGACAATATATTCATTGTGTTTGGTGTCAATGCTGCATTTGCCACGTTAGCAGTATAGCACACTGCGGTTAAACCTGTTGTGCCACCTGTGACTAGGTATTTTGTTTTACCCTTTTGACGAACAATGAAACCTGCTTCGTCATTTGCATATACATATGCTGCATTGCTTGCGATAACGTTAGCATTAGCAGTTAACACAACACGATTCATAAGAGCATTGGCTGTTACAGACACATTAGCGGTTACAGCTTGTACGGGTCCACCTTGACTAGTAGAAACTGTGAAAGCGGCTGCATTAGCAATAGTTTTAACAAAATATGTTGTACTTGTAGTTAAACCACCAAAATTTGCACTAAACTGTATTGGCATATCTACTCTAAGAGTTTGTGCATTGCCTGAAGTTCCGATAACGCTACCTATTACTGTTGTATTAGCAACAGCCACTGAAACATTACCTTTTGTTCCACTTGCAAACCCTAAATCAACATAATTAGTACTACCATTAATATTGGCTACAGCAACTTGAAGTGCTGCGCCAGTAGTTAAATTAGCTAAATCAGTACCTACCCCAACTACTACAGCACTTGTGTTAACTGCTGTTGGAGTATATAATGTACCCGTACCATTGATACCAATAGCAACTTGTGCCAATACTTGGCTACCAATAATTGCTGTGTTGCCACCAACCACACCGTATGTGTTAGCGTTAGTTGTTGGGAATCCTACCCCACCGACTGGGTTGTTGAAGTATGCATCAACAACATTAAATGAAACACTAACTGATTGGCCTGTTGTGTCTGTCAATGTTTGCATTACTTGTGGTTGTACACTCAACTGAGTCTGTGATACATCAAATGTAGTATTTGATAATATTGAATTCACATAGTAAATTGTGTTGGCTATTAAACCACCAACTGTTGTATCAGCTACAAATGTCATACCTTTAGTTACGCCTACTGTAGGGCTTGTAGTTAGATTTCCACCTGATATTGTAACGATACTGCCGGTTTCGGCTGTATCAGTGATTGTTAAGACTGCTTGAGCCTTTGCGATTTTTAGAGGGCGTCCCATTTGATTTCTCCTAATATGGGTTGCGGGTTCTATCCGCCGTTAATGAGTTATCATAACGAAGCACCGTATTATGCTATGTAAATATATTTATCTCAAGTAGTAAAAATTAGTAATTAGGAACGCCAGATGGAATAATTCCAACTGGATTAACACCGGATGTACCATTGTTTGGATGCGGCATGCCTAATTCTGTGATAGAAAATATACTATTGGCGCCTGCTAATGATAAGTAAGAAACAATGTTGCCTTGACCTACAATGATACTATTTTCTACGGTGTTTGCGGGGATAACTTGACTATTAGCATTTGCCACAGTGTAAGGAACACCATATGGACTAAGTCTTGCTGTGGCAGCTGTTATTGCTACTGCGGCATTTGCAGTTAAGGTTAAACTAGTATTACTAGCAATTGATTTAACAATGCCAACTGAGTTCCCAGTAGTATTACCTATCCAATAACCAATCCCCAATTCTGTTAAAAATAATGTCCCTGAACCAGTTACTGTGTTACTATTAGTAGCACATGTTACAGTTCCAGTCAATG
>Ga0214919_10008459_pt1 | contig 13546 bp, 24 predicted proteins | sample LL1503_MetaG_FD_177994 | JGI IMG/M metagenome (GOLD analysis project Ga0214919, IMG submission 177994) | Freshwater microbial communities from Lake Lanier, Atlanta, Georgia, United States - LL-1503 | ecosystem: Environmental > Aquatic > Freshwater > Lake | place: USA: Georgia | collected...
ACGCATCCCCGGCACATCGACCCAGCACGGCATTGCCGCCAAATTCAGCGTGGCGCGACTTGGCAATTCCTTTGCATATTTAAGCCGCAACATTCGTGGTCAAGCCCAAATTGTGCAAATGAATGGCTATGTACCCACAAGGATTTCCACCCACGCGGTAGAAAATACTTTGACAAATCAAGTGGTTAGCGATGCCATTGCATGGACTTACCAGCTTGAGGGTCACGAAGTTTATGTCATCAACTTCCCCACAATTAACCTGACATGGGCTTATGACGTTGCGTCAGGAATGTGGCATAAGTGGTTGTATACAAACAACTTAGGTCAGTATGAACGGGCAAGGGGCAATTGCTGCGCCCAGTTCCAAGGTTTGGTCATGGTTGGGGATTACTCCAACGGCAAGATTTACAAACTTGATCCGCTGAACTACACAGATGATGGTCAGCAAGTCAGGCGTTTGCGCCGTGCGCCGCATCTGGTGGCAGACTTCCAGCGGGAATACTTTGATGAATTGCAGATTCAATTCCAGCCCGGCGTGGGTAACTCCACAGGTCAAGGTGAAAACCCCCAAGCCATGCTGCGGTGGTCAGATGATGGCGGTTCAACTTGGTCAACCGAACATTGGACTTCCATTGGTCTGATTGGCAGATACAAAAACCGTGCAATCTGGCGGCGTTTGGGTACAGCGCGGGATAGAGTTTTTGAGGTTTCTTTGACCGACCCTGTCAAGGCGGTTATTGTTTCGGCAAACTTGAAAATTTCTGTTGGGGAAAACTGATGGCATTACCTACACCACAAAGTCAACCATATCCGCAGTCGGAATTCTTGGACGCAAACACCAAAAGACCGACACGCACATGGCAACAGTTCTTCATTAATTTGTTGAACTTTACCAGCGCCACCACCGCTACCGCAGGGTCAGCGACCTTGCCAGCAAACCCTGTGGGTTTTATGAACGTGACTGTCAACGGTGTGGCGTACAAAGTGCCATATTACAACCAATGAACGATTTAATCCCAACTGATGTTCCAACCCGTGAGCAGATCGAAAGACTGCAAATGGAAGTGGCAAAGATGCCGCAGGCAGAGTTGGAGACTGAGCATTATTTCCATGCAGGAATGTATGCCAGAAAGGTTTATAGACCCGCTGGGGCGTTGATTGTGGGCAAAGTACACAAGAAAGATCACTTTTTTTTGTGCGCCAAAGGTGAAATAATCGCATGGACTGAGGGCGGCATGAAGCATCTGTACGCTGGGGATATTGTGCAGAGCAAGCCCGGCACAAAACGGGTGACGTTAGCGGTAACTGATGCCATTGGAATCACATTCCACAACAGCAGTGAAACCGACTTGGATAAATTGGAAAAAGAATTGGTCGAACCAGATGAATTTGCGTTGTTTGACTCTGCAAATAAATTGAAAACGCTGGAAATAAAAGGGAAATAGTATGACTTGGATCACAGCATCATCAATCATGGCTGGCGGCAGTATTGTCGGCGGCTTAATTGGATCAAGCGCGGCAAAACGAGCAGCAGAAACGCAAGCAAATGCCGCACGGGAAGCCATTGCCCAACAGCGCGAAATGTTCAATATCCAAAATGAACAGCAAAAGCCATACAGAGAAGCTGGATACAGTGCGTTAAGCGACATTTCCAATATGAAACCTTACCTGACCAAGCAATTTGGTCAAGAGGACTTTCAGGCTGGCATTGATCCCAGTTACAACTGGCGACTTCAGCAAGGCAATTTGGCAACCACAAATCTGGCAAATCAGGCTGGTGGGTTGATTGGGGGCAATGCTTTGCAAGGGTTGACGAACTATGGTCAGAATTTAGCAAGCACCGAATATGGCAATGCGTTTAATCGCTTTCAAACTCAAAGAAGCAATATCTACAACACATTGGCTGGCATTGCTGGCATTGGTCAAACAGCTCAAGGTCAAACTTCTAATCTTGCACAAAACACTGCTGGCAACATTGGTCAGGCAACCATTGGTGCTGGAAATGCTTTGGCTGGTGGGCAAATTGGTTCTGCAAACGCCTTGTCTGCTGGATTCCAAGGTGCTGGCAACGCATATATGTTGAACAATTTGTTAAGGCCACAAACAGGAATGCAAGCGCCTGCGGGTTATGGGATGCCTGTGAATCCAAGCGCCCCAACAGGTGTACCGTACAACGTGGCATAAGGATAAAAAATGGCAGATTTTTCAGTCAACCCTATTGCACAAAACTTAAAACCAGCGACCCCTATGTCACTGGGGGAAATGCTTAACCTTGCCCGTGGCGCACAAGAATACCAACAAGCCCAGCAATTGAATCCTTTACAAGTTCAAAGGGCAGCGGCTGAATTGAGCAGATTACAACAATTAACGCCAGAAGAATATCGCCGCGCACAAGCGGCAGCTACTCAGGCCGAAATTGAAGCAAATGTTTCAGAAAAAACATCTGCCCCAAGAATTACGCAAGCTGGTGCTTCGGCATCAAGCGCTGAATCTACTGCTGAACAAGACCGTTTAAAGTTGATGGCATTGAAGCAAAAGAAAATTGCTGATGCCCAGATTTCAATGATTAACCATCCCTTGGTTATTGCTGCGGAAAAAAATCCGACTTCAGCATATACAGAACCATTGATGAATCTAATCAAACAAAATGGTATTGCAATGGCGCGAGACTTAGGAATTAAGCCTGATGAGGCTGAAAAGCTGTTGCAGCCTTATTTGGAGGTTGCCGCTACTGACCCCGGCGCGGTGCGTGGATTCTTTAAACAACGCCATATTCAGGGATTGGATGAATCTGCTCGTACCGCCGCATTGTCGCCAAGCGGTGTGGGTGTAAACACAGGAACACAATCGCAAATTACATCAACAGGTGAATTTTCTGCTGTGCCTGTTGGTCAGGCTGTACCGGGTACTGCTGTCAATTTACAGCTTATGCCCAATGAACAACTGGTTCAGGACACACAAGGCAACAATTTCATTGCCAGCAAAGATAACCAAGGACGCATTACCATTCGTCCTGTTACGTCTACGCCTGCCGCTGCGCCTGCCGCGCCTGTTGCACCATCTAGCGCCCCATCTACCGCGCCAGTGGTTGCACCAAAGCCAAATCCGCTTTCACAAAAATTATCAACAGAAGTGCCAGCACAAACCAATGTGCCTGTTTACAGTCAACCAGTGCCGCCAAGGTTTCCTGTGCGCCAGCCCGGTCAAGCTGTCTTTAATCTTCAACAAGGAGAAGCAGATGCACAAAAATCTGGTGGCGAGTTTGTCAGAAATGTTGTGGCACAACGCAACACCATTGCACCTGTTCGCAACAACCTTGAAAAGATCATGTCAACCACTGATGAATTGTTGGCAAAACAAGGATTCCAAGCTGGTAAGGGTTTACAGATTGAGCAATATTTAACTAAATTGGTTGATGATAGTGATTACAAAACATTGAGCAAAAACCTTGCTAATTTGCAATTGTCTTTGATTGGCAACAATCCACAGGCTTTGTCATCTGATGCTGGCAAGCAAATGACCGCCGCCGCATCAGGCACTGAGGTTTATCCTCCAAAGGTCTTGCAAAAGATTGTTGTTCAATTGCATGGCGAAATGGAAAACCGCGACAGGCAGGGTATTGCTGCTGATAAATACGCCCGTAGATTTGGTGAAAGCAATATGCCAAGTTTCACCCAGATGTGGAACAACAATGCTGACAACAAGGTGTTTGAGTTAATGTCATTGCCTAAATTAATCAAAGACCCACAAACCAGAGCAAAAATGGCTGATGAAATCATTGGCTATCCACGCGGTTCAGAACAAAGAAAAGTGTTTGAGCAAAAATATCTGAACATTCAAAAACTCATTAAAGACGGGACTTTGTAATGGCTGATGAAGTTTTGGATTTGATTCGTGGGGGTGCTGAACCGCCTGCGCCAGCTTACCCATCACGCAGCATGGCGACTTCTGCTGGTCGTAAAAAACCACAAAAGCCTGAAGAAGAAGACGAAGTTTTAAATTTAATTCAAGGTGTTGGTGCGCCTGAAACTACAACTGCGCCAGCGCCACAAAAACCGCCATTGGTGCGACAAATCATTGGCAACGTGTTGAAACAAAGTTTTCAGGCAAGGGAACAAGCGCCAGCATTTGCCGCAGCGGTTGCCGATGTGCCTTTGTCTTTGCCGCAATTCATTACTAGCACTGCTGCTTATCCAGCAATCAGGGCAATGGGTGGCACACCAGAACAATCTAAACAGTTCGCAACAAGTGTTTCTGCGCCGTTGGAATATTTAAAGCCCGGCAAGTTGACAGGCGTGGAAGAAACCGCCAATTATGTCCAATCCTTGCCTGCTCAAACAATGAAGTTTATTGGCGACAATATCCACAAAGGTGTGAATTGGATTGCTGAAAAGACAGGTTTAAATCCAAATGACGTTCAAGCCGCGGTGGATGTGGGAATGTTGGCGGGGCCAAAGGTTGTGCCTAAAGCTGTTGAAGCAGTCGCCAAAACCGCTGAAAGCATCAAAGCCCAGTTACCTACCGTCACCATTGAAAGACAGCAACCACCAGCTACCGCAGGCGGTCAAAGTGTTGGTGCTGCGGCGACTCCAAACACCGCCATGGTTCAACAGGCTTTGTCTGTTGCCACACCTGAATTGCAAAACGCATTAAAAAATATTCCTGTTGACAAAATTAACGTTCCTACATTTCAGCGTCACATTGAAGCCGATACTTTGCCTATTCCTGTTCGTTTGACTGAGGGACAAGCCACTGGCGATTTAGTCAAACTTTCCCAAGAACAAAACAATCGCGGTAGAAATCCAGAATTAGCCAATCGCTTTAATGAACAAAATCAAGCATTGGTGGATAACGTTCAAGAAATCCGCAATCGTGCTGCGCCTGATGTTTATGGCACAAAAACCATTGAAAACAGTCAAGGTATTATTGATGCGTACAAAGAACTTGATTCCAATTTAAACACAACGATCAATAAAAACTATCAAGATTTGCGTGATGCTGCTGGCGGTCAATTTCCAGTTGACGCGCCCAAGTTATTGCAAAACATTCAAACTAAATTGAAAAAGGAATTGCTTTCTAATGAAGCGCCAAAAGGTCAATTTAGTGAATTGCAAAGATTGGCAAAAGATAACAATATGACGTTTGAGGATTATTTATCCCTCAGACGCAATTTAGGTGAAATTGCAAGAACTGCAAAAGATGGCGCAGAACGCAAAGCCGCAAGTTACATGATTGAAGAATTGGAGAAATTGCCGTTACAAAAAGAAGCGGCATATTTAAAACCATTGGCGGATCAGGCTAGGGCTTCTGCACGGTCACGTTTTCAAATGCTTGAAAAAGACCCGGCTTTTAAAGCAGCAGTAGATGATGCTGTTCCAGCAGATAAGTTTATTGAAAAATTTGTGATCAATGGTGTGAACAAAAATGTTCAAACAATGGTCAATCATTTGGGTAAAGATTCTCCTGCACGTCAGCATATGGCGGCAGGCACAATCAACTGGCTTTCAGACAAAGCTGGCATTCGTGGTGAACAAGCTAACTTTTCACAAGCTGGCTACAACCAAGCATTAAAAAAACTTGATGATGTAAAAAATATTCCAGAAATTTTTGATCCAGAAACTGCTGGTCATTTAAAAACATTGGGTAATGTTGCTGGTTATACGCAATTTCAACCACGCGGTAGTTTTGTAAACAATAGCAACACAACTGTTGCGGCTATGGCTGCAAATGCTATTGAACAAGGTGCAAATGTAATTGGTGGTGGTAAATTTGGGCTTCCAATTGGCACAATGGTCAGAGGAAAAGCGCAAGAAATTAAAGCCAAACAACAAGCCAAAAAAACATTGGAACTTGGCGCAGGCACAAAGCAAACAGGCAAGAATCAAATCAATAATTTGAACAATCCATAAGGACGCATCATGGCAGTTAATCTTTCGCCTATTGGCAATGGTCAGCAATTCTTTGACAACACTGGGTTGCCATTAAATGGTGGTCTGATCTACACCTACCAAGCTGGATCAAGCACACCGCTGGCGACCTACACAGACATTAATGGCACAGTGGCAAATGCAAATCCTATTGTGTTGGATTCGTCTGGTCGTGTGGCTACTGAAGTCTGGTTAACCTATGGCTATTACTACAAATTTGTGGTTAAAACATCTGCTGGCGTAACACTTGGCACATACGATAACCTTTACGGAATCATTGGCGTACAGGCCGCAGTTGGCACAACTATTCCCACAGGCATGATTTCATTGTGGTATGGCTCAATTGGTAGCGTACCAACAGGTTGGTATTTGTGTGACGGTACAAATGGCACACCTGACTTGCGCGACAGGTTTGTGGTTGGTGGTGGTTCAACTTACGCTGTGGGGGCGACAGGCGGTTCAGCTAACTCAATTGTGGTCAGTCACACCCACACAGCTTCATCGACTTCCACCGTCACTGACCCCGGTCACTTCCATTCATACATTCAGCCAGCGCCGGGTACAACAGTGCAAAACATTAATGGCACAGGTCAAGGCGCAATAAATAGCAGCACAGGTTCAAAAACCACAGGCATCACAGTGGCAACCAGCACAACCGTTGACACAGCGGGAACATCTGGTACAAACGCAAATCTGCCCCCTTATTACGCACTTGCGTATGTGATGAAGTCTTGATTATGGAAATTGATCCCGTAAAATATGGTGTGCTTTGGCAAAAGGTTCAGGACTATGAACGCCGATTCGACCAGATGGAAAACAAGATTGACAAGATGGAATCCTCCATTGAAAAGCTGGTAGCACTGGCAAATCAAGGCCGTGGTGGGTTTTGGGCGGGTATGGCCTTGGTATCTGCTTTGTCGTCTGCTGTGGGCTATGTAAGCCATTGGGTGGGTAAGAATTGAACCTATCACATTGGCACTGGCTGCAATTGCTGGAATTAAGCAAGGCGTGGCTTTGTATAAGGATGCAAAAGCCGCAGGCACAGACGTTTACAAGATAACCAAGGAAATCACGGGGTTCATTGGTCAATTATTTGACTCGCACGAAGAAATCAAAAAAGAAGTCAAGCGCCAAGAACTTGACCCACCCAAGACTAAATCCCTGAAAGCACAAGCACTTGAAAATGTCTTTCACCAGATTGAATTGGAAAGGCAATCAGTAGAATTGCGCGAGTTTTTGATTTACCACACAGACCCAGCTCTTGGCGCAGTCTGGTCAAGGTTTGAAGAAGAATACAAAAAACTGAACGAGGAAAACGAAAAACAGATTGAAATGGAACGCCAACTGGAGATGCAACGCAAATGGCTACGCAGAAAAAAACTCAACAATCTGCAAGACAAAGCCCTAATAATCGCGGCAGTTCTGACAGTTTTTATATACCTCCACCTCCTGTTATGGTCGATAAAGCAGATGACCACGGGCAGATAGTTTTTCTGCTTTGCCTGATTGTCGTGATTTTAATTTTGCCGCTGTTCCTGTATTTGATGGCTTCAATGTATTTTGATATGCTTGTATTGCAGCAAGAAAACAAACAGCAACAGGCCATTATTCGCCGCTTAATTATTCAACTTGAGGAAAAAAAATGATTCCCATAGTCGCATCATTGCTTGGCACACTTGCCCAAAATGGGCTAGGTCTGCTGTCTAGCGCAATCCAAGCCAAGGGCAAGGAAGTGGTTGAAAACACGTTGGGCGTGAAAATCCCTGACGCACCAACACCTGAAGATGTTGCCAAGCTGCGCCAGCTTCAATTTGAACACGAAGAACGCCTAATGGAACTAGGCATCGAAAAAGCCAAAATGGAACTGGCTGAAATGGAACTGCTGGCAAAAGCCGCCCAGAATGACGCTGACAACATCACAGACCGCTGGGAAGCAGATATGGCATCTGACTCTTGGCTGTCCAAAAACATACGCCCTATGTCCCTTATAGCCATTTTCTTGGGGTATTTCCTGTTCGCCATGATGAGTGCTTATGGCCTGAATGCCAATGAAAGCTATGTCACCCTGTTGGGAAACTGGGGAATGCTGATTATGGGCGCTTACTTTGGTGGTCGCACGGTTGAAAAACTGGCAGAAATGAGGAAAAAATGAGCTTAAACACCGAACAAGCCGCATTCTTACTTGATGCCTGCAAACTGATCCAATACGCCACAGAACAAGGTTTTACGGTCACTGGCGGGGAATTGGCTAGGACTCCTGAACAACAGGCTATTTACTTCAAAACAGGGCGTTCTAAGACCATGAACAGCATCCATTTAAAGCGGTGCGCCATTGACTTGAACTTCTTTAAAAACGGAAAGATTATCTGGGACAAGGCGACCATTGAACCGCTGGGCATTTATTGGGAAAGCCTGCATCCTAAAAATCGCTGGGGTGGACACTTTTCCAATCTGGTGGACTGCCCACACTTTGAACGCAACGTTTAATCTGCAAAAAGGTACAGCAGCAACACAATGCCGCCTATGCCTATTACCGCACCGATTGTCATTGCAAGTACCGTGGCAATCATATTGACCCCTTTTGTCGTTCCCAGCGTTTGCAAATTTGTTTGATGTTTTTGCTTTTGCGGGGCTTATCACATACTTTGCTGACAGACTGCATTTTAGCTTTATAGATTAAATCGGCAGTGCTGGGCGGTTTGGGATTCCAGCTTGCAGACACTGCCAAAAGAATCAGCCAGCGCAATTTTTTTCCTTGAGCTTGGCTTCAATGGCTCTGGCAAAGTCTTCAACCCAACTACCAAAAAGAATGCGGTACTCATCGGCAATTGGTTGAAGCTCATTGTTTGTCAGCCCTACCCATGTGCGCTGTGTAGGCATCTTCCAATCACACCGACATTGCGGCAGGACAGACCCCATTGCTCCTGATGATTTTGACAATCCACATTGTGGGCATTGACTAAGCATTGTTCTTCTCCTTGTTAGGCCATTCAGCCCAAAATATAGGTTTGCCAATCAGGTGTTCTTTTTCCATGACCATCTCAACAAACTCAAGCGGGGAAACCTGCACAGGCTCTTGGCTTTCCAACTCTTTGATGGCTTGGCGAGCATCAATCAAAGCGTCAGTTAAAACATCTGGCATCCAACCTTCAACATTTTCAGGTATGGCCTCAACTGCGTCAATCAGTCGTTTCATTGCTTCAATCATTTTTGAAGACTCCGAAGATAAATTGCAATGCTGGACAGCGTATCCTTACCAAACGCCTTAACAAATTCATTTTCAATCTTGATTGCTGCCATTTCTAGTGAATCATTCCAGCCAATCAAATACGCTGTTTCGGCACTTTGTTTCAAATACATGATTTCTTTTTCATCTTCAATCTGGCGCTTGCGAATCATATTAATTCCTTTTGCATTGGTGTGATTTTCCATTCGCGTTCCATGCGCCCTGACTTGGATTTGACTACTTTGCCTGTCAAGCAGATTTCGCCATTGCGTTCCAATTCGTGCAACCGTCTGGCGACTTGCATGGATTCCAGACCCGTTTGGGCGGCAATGCCATCTTTACCCAGTGCGCCGTGTTTGGTCAAACAATCCACAATAATTTGGGCATGGCGGCTGGCAAGGTCTTTTGCAGACCCTGCTGCCTGCCAACTGGTCAAAGGGTCGGTGTTTCTGACTCTTGGATGCAGCATGGTTATTCCTTAAAAGGGTATGTCGTTTGGCATATCTTCAAAGCCCATTTTGCGCGGCTTATCAGTGCGTTCTTCAATGTCGTAACAGTTTGCCCAGCCATTCCAGCCACCCTCTGCCAAGGGCATGGCATCAAACTTAATCTTCAGGTTGCCATTGTCTTCAAACAAACTGCCAATGGTCATGTAGCGTTTCTTTTCCTGACCATCTTTGTTGGTGTAAGTGCCAGTTACCACGGTGATGTTTTTAATCTTTTTCATGTCAATCCTTTAGTTTGTTAAGTTTGGTGATTTTGTATTCAACGTCAAATAAGAAATTGATGACTTCTTTTTCAAGGTTGGCTACATAGAGTGGGTCAAATTCAACCCGTTTGATGAACAGTTGTAAGCCCTCTGCCATTCTGGGGTCAAAACTTACAAAGTCACACCAATGTCGTTGGGTACAAGCCATTTGCCATTGCATCTGGGTGTTGTACTTTTCAGGCACTTTTTGATCCAGCAATGTCTGAATGTGGGTGGCGGTGTTGGGGCATTTGATTTCCACCAATCCAAACTCGCCCACAAGCCCATCAGGGGATGCACCAGCCTCTGAAATGTTGGGGTGCAATACAAACCCCACTTCTTCCACCAAAACGTCTTTAGCGGACTCATAGGCGGCTCTGGCAAAGGGCTCTTGGTCAGTTCCCCATTGCATGGCGTTGTTTGAATACGACTCTGCGGGTTTGCCCGTCATGCGTTCACACACAATCTGGGCAAGATAGTTTTCTCTGCTGGTGCTGTAACCTGTTTTGGTCTTGGCAATAATGTCTGCCACGCGGCTGGCGGTGACTTTTCCGCACCGTGCAGCAAACCATTCAATTGTTCCCTGTTCCATCTTTAATCTCCACAGTTTGTTTTAAAAGAATAAATGTTGCCAACTCAATTTGGCTGGCGGCTTTGTAAGCACGTTTTCGCATATCAGAAGTCATATTGAAAACGCCCATATCTTTTACGGCAATGGCTTTGTGAAACTCTAATAGTTCTTCAATTGCTTGTTTTGCAAGCATTAAAGTTTCAAGGGATATTTCGTATTTCATTTAACCTCCAACTGTTTTTTCTTTTCATCTTTTCGCGCAATGACTTTCTTTTGCCAAGCTGGGTCACCATTGGCTGCGGCATAAGCTGCTTTGTAAGTCTTCTGAAGTTCTTCCAGCGTGGTGGTTTCGTCCATTGCTGCCATCAGATCAGCCACTTGGTTTTCGTTGACCGTGGACTTGATTTCAGTCTTGCGGCTGGCGCTGTTACCGTCATCATCTTCTGGGGCAATACCGCAGGCAGCCATCAGGGAATAGCGTCTGGCATAGGTCAATGCTGACCCGTAGCCCTGTGGGTCTTGTTTGCTGGCAGGCACATGGAGAATGCCGCATTCCAACATTTCGCCTGACTCATGCACAAACACGGTTTCAACCATGATGCCATCAACGCAGTCATAGGATTTCTGAATTAACGCTATACCGTTATCGTTTAAAGCGTCTATAACAGCTTCCACGCAAGCAGACAGGTCAGCATAGCGCGACTTGAAATGCGGGTTTGTAGATGACTTTAAAGCAGGCCCAAAGGCTTTTTGTGCTTTGACCAGTGCGGTTGCAATTTGTTTCATGTTGTCTCCTTAATATGCGTAACGTGGGCCACAAGTCACCTCCACAACGGTTTCCACCGTGTAGCCATTGATCTTGCGTTTGGCGTAGATGGGAACAGCGCGAAGCCCTGCTGACTCGCATTGCTTAACCCCGTCAATGACTTCATTCCTACCCATTGGCTGGATTTGTTTGTCCATCACCAGTTCCTGTGTGGTGTTGGCTACTACCACAGGCGGTTCAGGGCGAATGGTGTAAACAGGCGCTGGCTGCTGGCTGGCACATCCGACCAAAAGTAAAAGTGCGTATTTCATTTTGATTCCTTAAAAAGTTTTGTTGAGGTAACCATTGATTGCCTGCGCTACACGCTGGCGGCTTGGGGGCGTATAACCTGCCAATTCTTTAACTTCTTGTTCAATCCATTTGAAGTGCATTTTGGGCAAGTCATAGGTGATGTCGATGCCATCCTTGCTGACAAAAATGTCAAAGAATCCATCAGTGTCCCAATCGTCACCCTCGCACCAAGTCCATTCGACATGAACTTCGTCCCAAATCAGGTAGGTGGTGAATTCGCCGTTGTCGCCATCGTTTAGCATGATGCCCTCCAAACAAAAAGGTCAAGGGCAACCACCACGATGGCAGCTATGGATACCAAGTAAAGGGCGACTTGCGCCCAATCGGTTGGTTTTTTGTAGGTTTCAATATCAAACATGGTTGTTCCTTTAGGGGCTTTTGCCCCGTTAATTAATAATCTTCACCAGCCCGTGGGGGTTGCGCGCCCAAAAACTCAGGGTTGTAAGGTGCTTTGTTTTTAAAGGGTGAATTGGCTTTAAAGTTGTAGCCAAGTGATTTCAACTCTGCAGTTGTGTCAGCCAAACTCATGGCGTTAACTTGTTGAGTTGTGTAGCCAAGGTCAATTAAAGCCTTGCGCTGGTGTACTGCTAGGGTAACCATCCAGTTTGCGTTCATCATCTTGATTCTCCTTAAAGACCCTGTGCGAAATTGCTGGGGCATGGGTGTATTATTAAGCTAACTTAACACCATGTCAACAGTTAAGACAGATTATTTTCTAGGGATTTACCCTAATGTTGCTTTTCTGTTAATCCAGCTTACAATTAAGCCATGACTAAACAAGAACTTATCAAACTCGCAGGGTCACAGAGTGAGCTTGCCAAGATTTTGGGCATTTCCAAGCCAGCGGTTTGCCAGTGGAAGAATGTGCCTGAACTACGCCTGCGCCAGTTGAAAGACTTGCGCCCTGAATGGTTTACACAGGAAAAAACATGAAAAAAGCACTTTTTGCCCTTTGGTTAGCCGCCAGCACCACAATGGTTTGGGCATCCTGTACTTACAGCACATACAGTTCTGGTGGTCGAATGATCACTTGCACAACCTGTTGCTATGGCAACTCTTGCCAGACTAATTGCTATTGATGTAACATTGTTTGAAACACGGCTAGGTGGGGGGTAGCTACCCCACCGAAAAGCGAGCCTCCCCGCCTGCCGAAGTTTCTTTTGTTGATGGAGGACAGTGAGGAAAATTCATGCACTATTATTCTTTTCACGTCAGTGATTACATTCACGACACTGCCCATTTGACAAATGAAGAAGATTTGGCTTATCGCCGACTTTTAGATTTGTATTACACCCAAGAAAAACCAATCCCAAATAGAACCCAAGAGGTTGCCAGACGCATTCGAATGGGTAAAAACATTGCGGCGGTGCAAACAGTTTTGGAAGAATTTTTTATGTTTAGCCAAGAACATGATTTTTGGTTTCACAAAAGATGCGATGAAACAATTGCCGCATATCAAGCAAAAGCTGAGAGAAATAGAACAATTGGCAAACTTGGTGGCCGACCCAAATCTAACCCAAAAGAAACCCAAACGGTTTCCAAACATAACCCTAACCAAGAACCAATAACCAATAACCATAAACCAATTAAAGAGAAAGCCACTGTCGTGGCTTGCCCCCATGATGTAAGCCCACAGGTTTGGCAGGATTGGTTACAACTTCGAAAATCAAAAAAGGCATCAGTCACAGAAACCGTGGTTAAAGGCGCACGGGCAGAGGCCGCCAAACTTAACTGGGATTTGGAAAGATTTTTGATTGAATGGTGTACCAGAGGTAGTCAGGGTTTAAAGGCAGAATGGATAAATGACAAACCCAATGGGATAACCAAAACAGGGCAAATGAATCAATCGGTCATGTCTGGCTTAACACGCGGTCTTTTGGGAGGTGGCAACCATGTCAAATTCATTGAATCCTGATGATGGTTTGGATTACATCTTTGCCAGAATGAGTGCCATATT
>Ga0214919_10008460_pt1 | contig 13545 bp, 6 predicted proteins | sample LL1503_MetaG_FD_177994 | JGI IMG/M metagenome (GOLD analysis project Ga0214919, IMG submission 177994) | Freshwater microbial communities from Lake Lanier, Atlanta, Georgia, United States - LL-1503 | ecosystem: Environmental > Aquatic > Freshwater > Lake | place: USA: Georgia | collected 2015-03-15
CTTATACCCAACAAATTCTAATTCAATTTGATAGTTTCCACTGTATGTATTAAACCTAGCATTAAATTTTAATAGATTTAATTGTAATCTAATTGCTTGACCATAATAACCTTTTAGTGTTAAATAAAATGGTGGATATGGTAAATTAAAGAAAGCAGAATATGGGGAGTTATTACCCAATTGGAATAAAGCTCTTCCTTGAACATCTTCAAGTGTCATACTTACACTTGGTATAAAAGATGTTGATGTTCTTACAGAAATACTTGTTATCCCTAATAGTCCGTTGTCAGTTGCCGTTTGACCTGGGTCAACAAGACTTATTTTGTGATAAGGTTCTGTACCATCTTTAGGATTAATAACCTCATCTTGTAATTGGTTATCACCTAAACCATTTATTGCATTTTTTCCTGTAATCTCATCAAGGTATCCCGTTGTTAAATTTCCTCTTTCTGTTGGTCTAAGAAAATTCATTTTTGCAATAGAAAGTGTTCTATTTCTATCTTCAGGGCTACCTCCAACAGATAACTTAGTTCTCGGCAAAAGTTCGGCTTCAAGATTAGCAAACATAACCAAGTTTTCATGGTCAACTAATCTTTCATATGTTTTTCCGTTCTTTATTGTTTTGTTAGGGTCAACGACAATGATATTGTTATAGTCAAACTCAACTAAAATATTACCATTATTATCCCCTGTTAAATTACCTGCCATAATAATAAAAATAATTATCTAACGCACCTTTATAGTCCTGTAATGAAGGTAGTAGAGGAAACGGAATAATCAATACAGCCCCATCGAATATATTATTTTCAAGTCCACCAAACTCAGGATTTGCCTGTAGTATTAACCAACCAAAATAAGGAGAGTCATAAAACTCTTGTGACACAACATCCAATCTACTTCTACCAACTTTATAGATATAAGTCTTGTCAGTAACCTTTTGTGGTACCGGAACAAATGGTACAACTGTTTGTTCACCATTAATTAAAAAATCACTATATCTATTCCAATATTGGTATGCCATTAGTTAAGTTTTGCTTTTGAAATAAAGACATCAGTAACACTTGTACTTTCATCGTCCCATGTTTGATTATTTGTATTTTGATTTGATGTTGCACCCAATCCTTTGATAAGTAATTGTTGTCCTTGTGTATTTGCACCCTCAGTAGTAAATGTGAATAATCTTTTCTTAGCTGGGAATGGAGTAAATACCAAGAAGTCTTTAAGTTTGTTTTTTTCCATATAACCTAAGAATTCACCTGTTATACTATTTTCTTCGGCAAATAAAGGTTTTGCAATTTTTATCCAATAGGCGTCAAACACTTCATCTAAATTTGTATTTCCACCCGTTCCAAATAATGTTGGGTTATTTATAATGTTACCAATCAACGCTGTTTTAAATGTTTGATACTTGTTGTTGTCAATAACATCATTTGATACAATCATATACACTCTTCTAAAAATGTAATCATCAAATGTGGCACCAGGACTTAAACTTACATAATTTTGATTAGTACTGAATGGTTGGAATACCTGTTCGGTTTTAATCCCTTTGTAAGGAACATTTTGAGTTACTTGGAATACTAAAGTACCCGTATAGTTTTGTTTATCATTACTATATTGGAAAGTTGTGTCAGTCCAAATAATTTCATTAAACTCATCAATTTTTGTTTTTACTTTTAAAACATCTTCTTGTAACTCAGCAAAAGAATCTAAGGTTGCACCAGGGTAAGTTGTTGCCGAAATAATATATGATACAACAGTTCCATTTTTTTGTTGAAGTCCGTCGGTACCTGTGTTTGGTCTAGATGGTAATTGATAAGTAACTGTATTAACTCTTGCTAAAGTTGAAATATAATTTTGTTCGATACCAACCATAGTGCTAGCAATATTTGTAACGGCACTTTGGAATGACCCTTGTTTGTTTTTAACAAAGTTAGAATAATTTTCTTTAACTTGGTTTATAACCCTATTAGAGAAATTTTTAGATGTATGTGAAATAAATTGTACAAAGTCTTCGGTTCCATCTTTAATATCTTTAATTAGTTGACCAAATATTTCTTCTGTTCTTTTTTCAATATTGTTTGGTTTACCAAATAAATAAGTGAATGGTTTGGCATCACTCTTAGATATTAAAAATTTACCTGTTGTATAATTTCTTTCAATCATCCATTGTTGTCTCATGGCATTGTTATACTGATTGAATACTTCTTTGTTTTTGTTAAGAACGTTAGTAAAGTATGTTTGAGTACTTTCAACAAATTTAGTCATGAATGTACCATAACTAATTGTACCAGTTTGGCCTGATTTTGTAATTACACTTGTTTCAATATTACCAATTGTACTATCATTACTTTGACCGTTGTTAGGTGTTGCCTGATTTATTGTCGGTGGTGCAACATTACTTAATGCTAATTTATAAAATTCAGTGTCAAACACTTTGTAACTATCATCAGTTGCATCCGCTCTGTTGTCATAAATTTCAGTATTAGCGTAGAAATTAAATGTTAACGCATTTTGTAATTTATCAACAGATTCTTTTAAACCACTACCTCCAACAAAATTAAATGAAAGTGTTACATTGGCAATCATTGGTTGAACACCAATACCTTCAGGATTAATGTCTAACTCTTCGTAAGTTATTCCTAACGATTGAGGAATAATTTTAGTGTTATAGAAATCACCAATTCTTAATATTAAAACTGGTGGTGCACCAAAAGATGTATTTACGGCATTACTGAAGTCAGGAGTTAATGCACCGTTCACATTTTTCATTGTCGGTATCGTATCTCCAGGTCTCATACACTGTTGTAAGAAAGTTAATCTTGAGTTTAATCCTTCAGGTGTCATAGAGTGAAACGCTGGTTGGAAAAATTTAAGTTTGTCTCTTAAATTATCAAACACCATCGGTGTTTCCGCCTTAATTGTTTCAAAATAATCACATTCAGATAACAGAGCTCTCAATACTTTTTTACTTATATTATCTTTAGGTATAACTACAGGTTCATTAACTGGTGTTGTTTGACTTTTTATAATGTTATTACCTGCGGTTGTTGTTGTTTTCTTTGGTGGTGGTACCGCTTGGGGTTCACCCATTTTTGTTTGAACTGCAGAAATGTAGGCCCTTCTACACGCCATTGCATTTGTGGTATAAACCGCATCTGTAGGTGATTGACTATCACTATCATTGTCTGTACAAGAAACCGCAGGAGTATTAGGAGAAAATGTTTTAGTCTTTTCGTCATATTTTAAAACTTCAGCACTTTCACCTTTTGCAGTACCAGCTTTAAGGATTAATCGTTTAGGACTTCCATTTAACCATTTTTGTAGTGTTGGGTTACTTTTGAAGAAATTAATTGCAGAATCAATTCTTCTTGCCGATAAACCATCATTATATGCACTTTTTGCCGGTGATGATGCAGAACCATCAATTGTTATGGTAATAATATCATTAGGATTGTTTGTTAATTGTTTATCAATTTCAATCACCAACTCTTTTACTTTATCATAATTTGAACTAACAATATTATTAAAAAATGAAGTTGTTTGTTGAGCAGTACTTGGATTACTAACCCTATAATATTCTTTTTGAGAAAGATATGAATTAACTAAAAGGTTAAAATCTTGCCCCATTGCTTTTGGAATGTCGTTGTCAAAATAAAAACCTATTTGATTAAATGATTTGAATACATTTTGAGAACCACTTGAACTTCCATTACTAGAAGCAACTTGTGGTACATTACTAACCGTATCAACAGCGGCTTGAACTTGTGTTGCTGACAAGTCTTTAGAACTTAAAGCTTGTTGTATTTGGAATAAATCATTTGGTGGTATTGTAAAATATTTTTTTGCTAATTCATATAAATCATATTTTCTACATCCCGCAAAGAATGATTCTAAAATACTATCAACCCTTACTTTATTTGTTTCGTTACCCAAAACTTTATTAACAATAACGTTCAGCACTGATGGATGGTCAACAACAATCTTCCAAGATAAACTACCAGTTCTACTTGTGCTTTTGTAAGTGTAAATTGGTTCGGGTCTTCCTAAAAATTCTGTTTGATTCCAACTTGAACTTGTGCTTTCACCAAATTTCAAATCATATGGTGGGAACCACATAACCCTACCACCATTAGGACCTCTTTCACATACTGGTAAATCAGCAACTGAAAAACCAGGTGTGTTTGAAGTTCTCCACGCTAAGTTCTCCAAAGAGAACATATATTTTTTAGCATATGCCGTGTTTGTACTTCCAATCAAGTTAGTGGAATCTTGACCACCTTCTTGTTTGTTTGGTGCAATGTTTAAGTTATATGTTTTATCTAAAACAGAATAAGAAAATCTTCTACCTTCAGTTGTAATACCATCTTGTTTTTGTAAATCATTATATTGCAAATATGGGATATCTTTAGCAAATACTCTACAATACTCACTACCAACTTCTTGTCCGATAGCACCAACATATGTTAACACTCTTGAACCTTTGGTCATTTCTTTATATCCGTCGTTAAATACTTTACTTACTTGGTCAATTGCATTTCCTACGTGTTGTAATCTTTTACCACCTTGTGGTTGGCTATTAATAATTCTTTGTGTGTCATCAAGGATTGAACCTTCTTTAAAAGTTCTTTCTGTTGATTCTGTTGAATTATATGATGACGGTTTAAAGTCTGAGTCTTGATTTGTAACTAATCCACCAATACCTACTTTCTTACCAGCATTCCCTTTATACTTTGGAGACACCCATGTAAGTCCACCTTCAACACCACCACCATTACTATATGTAGGACCGTTAGCACCTAATCTGATTTCTTTACTCGGACCTTCATATAGTTGAGCTAACTCTTGTGGGCCAAATACAGGACTCTGTAACTCATTCCCAAACGCGTCATTTGGTAAAGCACCTGATGGTGAAAATACTCTTGAGGGGTCTGAAGTTACTGAACCAACATAAAAGTTTGCATTGTTTGTATTTGTACCTACAATTGCACCACCAAGTCGGTCCAAGAATGTTCTGTCATAACTAGGTTTGTATCTATTAAAATTAATGTTCTTAAATAAAATAGATTTTTGTCCTTGACCTGTATTGTTAAAAAATATTTGAGAACCAGTTTTATTAGCTCCAAGTAACTTATTTACAAATTTACCAAGAGTTGAAAGTGGGTTACCCAATAAAGCTTGTTGAATTGTTGTTGGTTGTGGTGGGTTAATATTTGGGTCCCAATACGAACCTGGTATTTCAGATACAGGAAGGATATTTCCTGCTAATCTTAATGCAAAATCGGTGGCAGCAAGAATAGGATTTGATGGTACAGTAATAGTGTAGTTAGGTTCTATGATTGGAACTGTACCTGTTAAAATGTTAACTAAATTGGTTGCACCATTTATGTTTAAAATGTTCGCTCTACCAATAGTATTTCTAATAATTTCTCTACCTACTCTATCTTCAAAATCGGCTTTAAGATTGTACGCACCTAATCGAGCAATAAACGAATCCGAACTTAATAATCCATTATTACCTTGTGGGTCTTTTGATAATAAAATTGATACAGGAGAATATGACGAAGGTGTAAAGGTACTTGGGTAAGGTTGGTTGTTGTATAAATTTCTAGCACCTCCAACATTTGGATTTGGTGTTGATATTGTATCAAAAGTTTCAATTAGTTGTCCACTATCTAATTGTTGTAAACCCCCATTACCATAAGCGTTTAATGGTTGCCAAGCAGGTGCAATAGTACCAAAACCTTTTTTGGCCGCAATTTGAGCTTCATCTAAAATATGTGCATCTTGTTGACCTGGTCCGTACTCACCTTGATTTGATGTTGTGTTTAAATTACCACTTATATCAGGTGCTTGTTTGTATCCACCATCACTACCCCACTTGTTTAATGGGTACATTTTTGAGTTGGCAAAAATTGGTGTGTCAATTAAAAAATCAGGACTATCAACAACCGCCAAGTCAGATTGTGTTATTTCAAATGTGGTTGGTGGCGTTGCAGGGTTAGGCGATTTAGCATAAGGTACTAAATTTCTTTTAATAAGTTTCTGTCTGAAACTATCGGTATTAATATAATCTAATGGACTACCCATTTATGCGTTTATTAATAAATAGGTTGATGTGTTTTTTTTATTTATCATTTAAGGTTTTTCCAATTCTTTGGCCTTTTGGTTATAATATTCATATATTTTCTTTTTGAATTCCTCAGACTCAAAATATGTTTTGAATTGTTGTTCACTAACACCAGGAGGGGCATCTACTTTGATTGTAATTGTACCACCAAAATCAACTTGTGAAGACATTTGTCTTGTCATTTGTGTTCTAGATGTTGGTGGGTTGGTCATGTTTGTTTGTCTTGTTAAGAGACTTCCTTTAACGGGATTGTTTGATGTAGGGTTTTGGTCTGCGTTTCCAATCATTTCTGTTAAAGTTTTATTTCCTGAATACATTTTAAATGTATCTTGAAGTTTCCTTTCAACAGCGCTTCCTCCTTTTGATTTTTGAGTACCTTGAACAACACTTTTAATTACGTCGTCGAGCATTCTTTTACCAGTACCAGTACCTTCATCTTCAATTTTTTTAACAAACTTTTCTAAACTTTCTTCAAATTTTTTGGAGCTAATTTTACCTGATTCTTTCTCTTCAAATAATTTAGCTACATCCCTCATAATGTCAGTTGTTTTTTCTCTTGCGTTTTCTGTGTAGTCCGCAGTATTTCTTGAGTATTCACGACTAATATTTCTACTCACATTACCAACACCTTCAAGGTTTGTTAATGTTGGTTGGTTTGACATTGTTCCATATAACAACGCATCAAGAGTTGCCTTTGTATTATATGCAACCTCTTCCATAACATTTAATTGACTTTTAGCAATATCCTCCATAGTTTTTGGAGCATTCTTTTGTTGTTCAATTAATTCATCAAACTCTTCTTGATTAAGATTTTGTAGTTCTTTTTTGGTACCGTCTTTTAATTCAACCTCATATTTTCCGCCTTTACCCATTTTGGCAATGTTAGCCAAATATTGTTTGTCGTCTTCATTTTCAAATTTTAAACCAGCAAGACTAACGTCTGATAATCTTCTATCCAATTCAGCCGCAGCTAAACCCATTTTAGACATTTCAGTCGCACTTACATGAGTTTGGTCTTCTAATGCTTTAAGTGTTAAAACTCCTTGGGGATTGATTTTAAATGATTTTGTTTCTTCATCAAAGTATGTGAATGTTTTTGCAACTTCCGCCAAACTATTTTGTAAACCTGAAGGGTCCGTAATTGATTGGTTCATTAAAGCAAACGGGTCAGCTAAATTTCCAACAGAAACTCCTAATCTTTGGAATGCGGATGCGATTTCAATTGCACCTTCAGGATTCAACACTCTATTGGCTAAGTCAAAAGTTTGTTTCATATCAAACCTTAACATAGATGCTTGAGCCGCCATTTTGGTTAATCCTTGAACTCCTCCCTCAAATTGGAATCGGTTCATAACTTCCATGTTGTTGGCAACATCTTTCATTATGACAGAGGCGTTTAATCCAAGACCTTGAACTTTTCTAATTGACTCTTGTAAATTTTCACCAATTTGTGATGCCTCGTAACCAACACTCCCAAATTTTTCAACTAAAGTTTGAGCATCAATACTTAAAACCTTATTTGCTGCATATAACTGTGCTACGGTCTCTTCATTTGCAATTAAGTTTCTTCTTGAACCCGCAGCAATTTTTTCAATTGTTGCTGTAGCATCAGAAATTTTACCCCCCAAAGAAATGACACCTCTTGCAGAATCTGCAATGGCTTTTTGCATTTCTACAATTCTGGAACGAGCTAAACCAAAGTTTTTATTTAAACTTTCAGACTCTTTAACTAAAATATTCAAAGCGTCCGCAGCCGCCTTTATGGGGGTGGTAAGTTGCTCAAAGGTTTCAATGGTTTCCTTTACCGCCTTTTTGTCACTGTTATCTTGTGGGTCCGCCATAATTTAATTTGATATTACATATAAATAGAAGAAGGACTATTTTTTTAGTCCTTCTTATGGTCTTCAATCCATTTATCCAACAAATATTTTCGAACAAATATTGGCATTCGTTCAAAATCTTGATAGGTTACGTTCAATAAAGTGTTTAGATAATAGAACTCATCTATTTGATTTTTTCTATAATCAGAAGAAAGGGCGAAAAAAGTCTACCCCAAACCCAACATTGACTGTTAGTTTTTCTCCTGAAGGGGCTAGTAAAGTTCTGTTCATATCTAATCGTGGTTCGTTTTCTTCCATAAATTTTCTGATGTATTTTGAATCCGCAATTGGCATCGATTCAATTGCTTTTGCAATCATCGCCTTATCAGTTGACCCATCGATTTCAACAATTTCTTTTTGCAATCTCCATGTGATTTTAGGTACAACTCTTCCTTGGGGATAGCTATCAGATAGTTTACCAATTTCCATAATCTCACCATAAGTTAAAGGTTTTATTTTAATAGTTGATTGAGATTTTGGTAAAGTAAGAACAAATGTTCCGTCTTCGTTTGGTTGTTGTCCACTAATAATAGATAATTCATCCAATCTAACTGTTGTTTGGAATTGTTTTTTAGTGGAGGGGTCTATCAAATTTAAATTAATATCGGGACCAAAAGCTGTATTTCTTAAAAAGATTAGTACCGCTTCAATATCACCTTCTAACAAATCATCAACTTTGATATCTGGTTCGTAGATTTTTGCCCTTAACAAATTAAGTGTTAAATCATCTCCTCCCCCCATCAAAATGTTTTCATCTGATGCTGTAAGATAACCAACCTTGATTGATTTTTTCTTGTTTTTATAAAAAATTCCTTGTGAAGGTAATGGTACCACATCGTGTGGTAGTGTAAAATTTTGTTGACCGTGGTCGTTTGACTGTGTTTCCATATAAAAAAAATAACCGTAAAGTTTATGCTTTACGGTTAAATATAATTAAATAATAAAATTTGTAAATAGGATTAGTATACTAACACACATCTATCCATTCTTAAAGTCGCTGCGATTGTAGCTAATGCATCTGATTTATAGTCCAAAGTGTTAAAGTTAACATCTTGTAAGAAAGTTCCATAAAGAATCCATTTTTCCACAACCACCCCTGTTGGGTCCAACATTTCAAGGTCGATGTCTTTTTTATATCCCGCAGCATAACCCATACGACCTGTTACTGATTCAGCATGTAAACGAACCCACTCCATAAGAGCCTGAGCCGCTGAAGGTCCAATAGGGTCTCTAAATGTAACAGGAATTGTTTGCCAAGTAAATCTACCAGCAACATATGTTGATGTGTTTAGGAATTGAATTTCAGTCGCGTTAATTTGGATATGTGGTCTAGCCGTAGATTCTACGAACCATTCGTTGATACCCAAACTCGATGGAAACCTTAAGATAAAACGGTTCTGACGTTTTGGTTCGTAAGGTATCGGCATTTTCATTAATAAATCAGCCATGTTATTTTAAATTTGTTTTTGTTTTGTTGTTTATATCTATAAATATAGTCTTGTTAAAAAATTTTTCTCTTTACTTTGTTTTTGGTGAGATTATTCTTTATTTATATTCTTTCTTAGTGCCTCCAGCAGTAGAATAAGTCTTAACTATATTATCTGGTTTATTTTTAAAATGCTTACTCATTACTTCTACATTCTTAATATCATCATCTGAAAATCCAATAACTGGTTGCTCTGGTACAAATTCATTTGATATTTTATTTTTAATATAAGCCTTCTTATGTAATACTCCTGCCATGGCTTTTATGTAAGATACAAATTCTTCCATCGCACGAACTTTTGCTTCTTCAGGATTGGTCGCACCTTGTTCGTCACCAAAAGACACGGGGTGAAATTTACAAAGTTCCAAGTATGACTTAATTAACTCATCATCACTCATGTCGTCCTCATCTACAAACGTTCTGTATTTTTTTAAGTTTTTAATTAGTTGGTCTTTACTTATACCGTGAAATCCGTGAATAATATAATTGTAAACGGCTTGTTTTAAAGTGTTGGGGTTATGACCTCTAGCTGTAATGATTGAAAAAATAGAACCATTATTGATTGCTTCTTTAAAATCATTAAATGCCGGACCAAGTTTAGCCCTCATAGCATCAACTAAAAAGTCTTTATCTCCCTCAGTTCTAAAGTTTCTAAAAGGTTCTTCAGCAAAACCAACAATTGTTTGACCTTTATATTTAAAAGGTTTTTTTCCAATCTCACTTCTGTATTCAGCAAAATCATCAGTACTCATACCAACTTCATCACCATCTTCAGTTTTTAATACTATCTTTGTTGGCATGTGAACAATGTTATCATCCCAATCAAACGCATAATATTTCATGTCTGGAGTACCTTCTCCTTTGAACCCTTCTTTTAATCTTTGTCTCATGTTCGGCTAATAGGGGGTACTTATGTACCCCCATAAAATTATTAGATATTTTCAAACGAAGCTCCTGTTGGAGTGATAAAGAATTCGATGTCGATGAATTCTAATGCCTTCGTAGGTTTTAAGTAGATTTTACCTGTTAAAGTATTTCTATCTAAATCTTCAGGTGATGAAGAAACTGTTACACGGAAATCGTATAAACCTCTGTCTCTTCTGATTGAATCCAAGATAGGGTTAACACTATCCAAGAATTGTTGTCTAACTAATTGGTCGTTTTGTTCGAACAACAATCTAATTGCCACAGCTGAAATCAATTTACGAGCTTGAAGTAACAATCTTCTCACGTTTAATCTGTTAAGAGCTGTGTCAGCAACTTGTAAAGTTTTGTTACCCCAAATTACGGTTCCAACATCAGAGAAAGTAGCGATAGGGTTAATTCTACCTTGATACAACGTATCTCTATCTTGTTGTGTAAGTTTTTGTCTAGCTTTGATTGAATTAACAAGACCTCTTGTGTAACCCGCCGATGCGAACCATGGGAATGAAATGTTATCTGTCAACGCTAAATTTCTACAAACTTCACCAGTTGGTGGTAAGTAAATTTGAGTATTGTTTACAGTATCTCTTGTTAAAATCCAAGGATAGTAAGTAGCAGTATAATTAGAATCGATACCTGTGTTATCCAAGTTATCAACCGCTTCTTGTGAATAAATGATATCCAAAGAGTTTGTTGAATCTGGTGTATACATGTTATAGTCAGGAGTTGTACAGATATAAACTGAATCCGCTCTTGAATATTGAACCATGTCGATTGCTTCTTCCACAAGGTTTGAGTTGTTAACATAGTCAATACTTGCACTTGCAAATACGTTAATGTTAGTTGCTTCAGGGTTTGCAAATGTTAAGATACCTAATAAGTAAGCGTAGTAGTCAGTGTTTGCAAAATCTTGTGTATTGTTTTGAACCACAATTCTTTTGAATAAACCGTCACCCGTAGCTGTAGGGTATCTTGATGATGCCGCAGCACCCGCTAAGTAACCTGAAGAACCTAATTGGAATCTATCTTGGTTTGTTCTCCACTCTCTGTAGATGTCCCAACCGTCAAATCCACCAGCAAAACATACAGTATATTTTCTTGAATAAATGAAATAGTATGGATTATCTTGAGTTTCAGGGTCAGCTCTAAATTCTGCAGTACCACATTCAAATGCTGTTTGTCCACTTGACATGTAAGTATTAGCAATTGTAACAACTGTTGCACCTGAGTCCATGTGGAAACCTTTACTTAAAATATTCCAAGGAGTAGAGTCAGTTGCAAGTGCCCAGTTAGCTTGTGGGTTTTGTTTACCTTTATAAGTTAAGAATGATTCATCAATACCAAATTGTGTTGAAAATCCTAAGTAACTTCTTCTTATAATATCTCCACCTGATTCCACAGCGTTAGAACCTCCAACAGTTGAACCAAAAGGTGGGTTATAAATAACTTCACCTGGGTAGTAATATTTTGTTTTGAATTTTGGATATGGTGAAGGGAATGAATCATAGTCTAAATACTCTCTTTGAGTATAACCATAGAAACCACAAGGAAGTGCATCTATTGGGTATTCATCTGCTAATTCAAGCATCACATATTTTGAAATTAATGCAAATTCACCGTTTGAAGAACCAATCTTTTTAGCAACGAAGTTGTTAGAACCCGGGTCCATATTACAGTTTGTGAATTTTTCAATAACAACAGGATTTGCATCTGTATCAAAGAAATTTCTAATCAATACATCAAAAGACATATTGTTAAAAGATAAGTTAGCAATAGACACTTTAATTTCAGTGTTAGCAGCATCTCCATCAGATATTGAAATAAATTTAAATAATTTATAAACTTTATTACCTCTCAACTCTGAAACCAAGAAAGGAGTTTCAGGGGATTGATATTTTTCTAAATTCCAAGCAATTGATGTTGAAGATTCACTTCTTGCGTCAGGTAATGCAATTAAATTACAAGACAAACCACGGATGTAACCTTGATTATATGCGTAATCTAAAGAACCTTGATAAGCCTCCTCAACAAAAATAGGAACTTCAAATCTTGATTTACCAAAGTTATCTACACCTAAAACTTTTGTTAAATATTTTGCAGAAGATGCTAATAACGAAGTTTCCAAAGAGAAAGCATCACCATCTTTAGTTACACCTGAAAGTAAGAATGTTGCGTAAGGTGATTTTGTAATACCTGAATATTGGTCAGTACAAACAATTTGAAGATTGTTTGGAGCCCAAGCGTTACTATTATTATAGTCAATACCCACTTGATAAATTGGACCATGTTCGATACTGTCAGCACTGTTAGCGTATAATGAAACCCCTCTTGAACGAAGTGTTGCGATTACCATGTTATTAAATTCTGTATAAGCAGTACCTGTAAAGTTATATGTAACACCGGTAATAGTTCCTGTAAAATCACCAGTAACACCAGATGTTAAAGTATCAACGGAATAGTAAAATGAAAATCCTGTATAAGCATCTCCACTTAAAATATCAAAGTTTGAATAATACCAAGAATCGTTTGAACCTGCAGACAAGTCATTTGTTGCTAAATTATTATCACAAACAAATGGATTAATTAATGTTGAAAACTCACTTGTAATATCATAATAATCATTTTCAGGAAGACCACCGTATACCACAACAGTTGTTGCAGAAGTTGATGGTGTGTCAATAATTGCACCTAAATAAGAATTGAAATCATTTTGGAATGTTGATACACTACCATCATTTTTTCTATATTGAATATTCAAGTTTTCTTGAACCTGAACTGGTAGTGCTCCTCCAATAAAATCAATCGTATTACCTGATTGTGTTCCTGAGAATGTAGCTGTGAAAGTTGTTTCAACACCATTAAGTCCAATTGTTGTTGGGTCAACGTTGGCAGTTACTTGTAAACTCCAAGATGGACCCGCATCATAACCTGACAAACCCAATACTCTTGTTACAAACAATTGATTTGATTGTTGCAAGTATGACTTAGCAATGTATGCCGCTTCATATTTTGGAATTTGTGTGTTATAAAACTTAACGGGTTCAGTTCCTCCAAAATATGCTTGGAACTCGTCGTAATTAGTTATGAATACTGGTTCAAATGCTGGACCTTTTATAGTTTCCCCA